>OODP01000289.1_pt1 | contig 49955 bp, 52 predicted proteins | sample 1671011 | NCBI WGS metagenome assembly OODP01 (sample SAMN06348113, study PRJEB24527) | human gut metagenome | biome: human gut; feature: ankylosing spondylitis patient; material: feces | host: Homo sapiens | place: China | collected 2015-10
TAGGAGAGGACGGCCCGACTCATCACGGAATGTTCGACTTGGCGTACATGCGCCCTATACCCAACTTGACCATATCCTCACCAATGGATGAACAGGAGTTGCGTCGCTTGATGTATACGGCTCAATTACCCGATAAAGGTCCTTTTGTGATACGTTATCCCCGCGGTCGCGGTGTATTGGTCGACTGGATGTGCCCGTTGGAAGAAATTCCTGTCGGAAAAGGCCGGAAGCTGAAAGAGGGAAACAGTCTGGCAGTCATTACTATCGGCCCGATAGGCAATATTGCCGCCAAGGCTATTGCCCGTGCGGAAGCTGAGGATGACGAGCTGAGTATTGCCCATTATGATTTGCGCTTCATCAAGCCCTTGGATGAAGAACTCTTGCACGAGGTCGGTAGAAAGTTTAAGTATATCCTGACCGTAGAAGATGGTGTGATCACTGGCGGTATGGGCAGTGCTGTGATGGAATTTATGAACGACCATGACTATAAGCCTGAAATACGCCGTATCGGTATACCCGATAAGTTCATTGAACATGGCACGGTGGCTCAGTTGTATCATCTTTGTGGAATGGATGAAGAGGGAATACTGGAAAAACTGAAATCTCCGGTAATGGTCGGAGCTGGTGAATGAAATGAAGAATAAATTGCAATGAAGATAATCATCGCGGGTGCCGGAAATGTGGGCACACATTTAGCTAAATTATTGTCACGTGAGAAGCAGGACATCATATTGATGGATGATGATGAGGAAAAGCTCAGTGCGCTGAGTAATAACTTCGATTTAATGACGGTGACGGCTTCTCCTTCTTCTATATCCGGTCTGAAAGACGTAGGTGTGAAGGAAGCCGATTTGTTTATCGCTGTTACACCGGATGAAAGCCGTAATATGACGGCCTGCATGTTGGCGCACAACCTTGGCGCGTTGAAAACTGTAGCCCGCATTGATAACTACGAGTATCTCTTACCCAAAAACAAAGAATTTTTCCGTAACTTGGGTGTAGATTCGTTGATTTATCCGGAAATGCTGGCTGCGAAAGAAATCGTATCATCCATGAAGATGAGCTGGGTACGCCAGTGGTGGGAATTCTGTGGAGGCGCATTGATATTGATTGGTGCCAAGATGCGTGATACAGCGGAGATATTGGATATTCCTCTTCATCAGTTAGGCGGTCCGAGCATCCCGTATCACGTAGTAGCCATTAAGCGTGGAACCGAAACGATCATTCCCCGAGGGGATGATGTGATAAAACTGAACGATATCGTTTACTTTACCACTACCCGTAAATACATCCCTTATATACGTAAGATCGCTGGAAAAGAAGATTATCCCGACGTACGAAATGTGATGATTATGGGCGGTAGCCGTATAGCCGTTCGAACCGCCCAGTATGTGCCCGATTATATGCAGGTCAAGATTATTGATATCGATATAAACCGTTGCAACCGGTTGACGGAATTGTTGGACGACCGAACGATGATCATAAACGGTGATGGCCGGGATATGGATCTTCTGATTGAAGAGGGATTGAAAAACACGGAAGCTTTTGTCGCTCTGACAGGGAATTCTGAGACAAATATCCTTGCATGTCTCGCTGCCAAACGTATGGGAGTGGAGAAGACTGTTGCCGAAGTGGAAAATATCGATTACATCGGCATGGCGGAAAGCCTCGATATCGGTACGGTGATCAATAAAAAGATGATTGCCGCCAGTCATATCTACCAGATGATGCTGGATGCGGATGTAAGTAATGTGAAATGTCTGACATTCGCCAATGCCGATGTAGCGGAATTCACAGTAAAAGAAGGCTCGAAAATCACGAAACATCTGATAAAAGATTTGGGCCTACCGAAAGGGACGACTATCGGTGGTATGATACGTGCTGGAGAAGGTATATTGGTTACAGGTGATACACAGATTCAAGCAGGAGATCACGTAGTAGTATTCTGTCTGAGCATGATGATAAAAAAGATAGAAAAATTCTTTAATTAGTCAACAACTGGCTGTTGATTGCCAATTATTATGATAAACTCAAGAATAATATACCGCATCATGGGGTTTCTGCTACTGATAGAAACCCTCATGTTGCTAAGTTGCGCAGGAGTTTCGTTGTTTTACCGGGAGGATGATTTGATGAGTTTCCTCCAATCCGGGGGAATTACGGCATTTGTCGGATTTCTTTTTTTACTCATCGGACGTGGAGCTGAGAAGCAATTGGGACGGCGTGACGGATATGTCATCGTAACCGTAGCTTGGATTGCATTTTCGCTTTTTGGAATGCTCCCTTTCTGGTTGAGCGGATATATTCCCTCTGTAACGAATGCTTTTTTTGAGACCATGTCCGGCTTTAGCAGTACCGGGGCTACCATACTTGATGATATAGAACGGTTGCCCCACGGTTTACTCTTTTGGAGAAGTATGACACAATGGATCGGTGGATTGGGAATCGTGTTTTTTACAATTGCCGTGTTGCCTATTTTTGGTGTGGGAGGGATTCAGGTATTTGCAGCCGAAGCCAGTGGCCCTACGCATGACAAAGTTCATCCGCGCATTGGCATTACAGCTAAATGGATTTGGGGCATTTATGCTGGACTGACAGGGGCACTTATTATCCTTTTGATGATTGGGGGCATGAGTCCGTTCGACAGTGTATGTCACGCATTTACTACTACGGGTACTGGTGGCTTTTCAACCAAACAAGCAAGTATTGAGTATTATCATTCTCCTTATATAGAATATGTAATTGGTGTTTTTATGTTTCTGTCCGGGATCAACTTTACATTGTTGTTGTTATTCGTGGATGGAAAGTTCAAAAAAGTGGCACATGATGCTGAACTGCGGTGGTATTTCTGGTCGGTTACGCTGATTACCTTATTTATTGCCATAGTACTTTATTATACAAGTTCCATGGACGCGGAAGAGGCTTTCCGTAAGTCTTTTTTCCAGGTTGCGTCTTTGCATACTTCCACGGGGTTTGCTACTGCTGATTATATGACTTGGGCACCCGTGCTATGGGGAGTTTTGACTGTCGTGATGATTATGGGAGCATGCGCGGGCAGTACGACGGGGGGGATGAAATGTATTCGCTTGTTGATACTCGGCAAGATATCGAAAAATGAATTCAAACATATCACTCATCCTAATGCGGTACTTCCGGTACGTGTGAACAAACAGGTGATTTCTCCCTCCATCCGATCTACAGTGTTGGCTTTCTCGTTCTTGTATGCTTTGTTGATTATAGTCGGAACATTGGCACTCATGTGGATGGGAGTGGGGCTGTTGGAAGCTTTAGGATGTACAATTTCGAGTCTTGGCAATATGGGACCCGGACTAGGATTGTGCGGTCCTGCATATTCATGGAACATGCTTCCCGATTTGGCTAAATGGCTCTTGTCATTTCTTATGTTATTGGGTCGGTTAGAGCTTTTCACTGTATTATTATTATTTAGTTCGGATTTCTGGAAGAAGAATTAAGGTGAAAAATCTTTCTTTAAGACGGTCAAGGAGGTTTCTTGGTTTGGAGTGCTAAAAAAACTTTTTTGTCATGCAGAGATTGCAAAAAGAATAAATATAAATTTTATATTTGCAGCCGTTTATAAGTAGAACATGAAACAAAGCTTAAAATATGGTGTCTTATTTGTATTAGTTTTGTTGCTTCATTCGGTAATGTCGGAAGCAACAGATAAGCTTTGTATACCTGAAGTTTCGCAGTCTGATATTTGTTATGTTTCGCAAGCTCGGCCTATGCGTAATGCCATTGATAAATTCTATCATCTTTATTCGGTACTGTCCTGTGATATGGAACATGCAGATCTTTCGCACGTGCCAACCGATAAAAGTTTCCTGCGTCTATCCACGCGAATGCGTGAATTCAGGGGAATTATTCCTCCATCCAATGATTATTCATCACATTTATATACACACGATCCGATAGATCCTGTTGTAGAGTATATCTACGGGCAGCGGAAGATTGTGATTTAATGATAGAACCCCTTTTAAGATAAATTTGACATATGCGACGGTGTGTGTCCGTTTTTCTCTCTCCTCTTATTATATAGTAAACTATAAACCTAACACATATAAGAGTATGAATTTTACATTGTTAGTTGTTGTGTTGTTGACGGCTATAGCCTTCGTTGGCGTTGTTATCGCTTTGTCAAGGGCGATTTCTCCCCGTTCATACAATGAGCAAAAGTTTGAAGCCTATGAATGTGGTATTCCTACGCGCGGTAAGTCATGGATGCAGTTTCGCGTGGGTTATTATCTGTTTGCCATTCTGTTTCTTATGTTCGACGTGGAGACGGTATTCCTCTTCCCGTGGGCAGTAGTTGTGCGCCAAATGGGTGTACAAGCGCTGATGAGCGTTATTTTCTTTATAGTAATATTAGTTTTGGGTCTGGCTTATGCCTGGCGGAAAGGAGCTTTGGAATGGAAGTAATGAAAAAGCCGAAAATCAAAGATATCCCTTATGAGGAATTTGTCGATAATGAATCGTTGGAGAAGTTGGTTCGGGAACTCAACAAGGGCGGGGCAAACGTCTTTGTCGGAGTATTGGACGACCTCGTCAACTGGGGGCGCAGCAATTCGTTGTGGCCGCTTACTTTTGCAACAAGTTGTTGCGGAATCGAATTTATGGCATTGGGTGCCGCTCGTTATGACATGGCCCGCTTCGGGTTTGAAGTAGCACGTGCCAGTCCCCGTCAGGCGGATATGATCATGGTGTGCGGTACGATTACGAATAAGATGGCTCCGGTATTGAAGCGATTGTACGATCAGATGGCCGATCCGAAATATGTGATTGCCGTAGGTGGTTGTGCCGTGAGCGGAGGTCCGTTTAAGAAGTCGTATCATGTACTCAATGGTGTCGACAAGATTTTGCCGGTCGATGTATACATTCCCGGCTGTCCGCCGAGACCGGAAGCTTTCTATTACGGCATGATGCAGTTGCAGCGTAAAGTGAAGATAGAAAAATTCTTTGGAGGAACGAACCGGAAAGAGAAAATGCCTCATTTGGATGAAGAATGAAGAATACGGTTTTTTCATTAATTGGAAAAGTATATGCAAGACATAAAATATATTGAACCTACTGCGCTGCACGAGGAAATGGTGCGGTTGAGGAACGAAAAGAAAATGGACTTTCTTGAAAGTCTCACCGGAATGGATTGGGGAGAACCGGATGAGAAGGATTCACCGGAGACAGTTCGTGGATTGGGTGTGGTCTATCACCTTGAATCTACAACCACGGGAGAACGTATGGTGGTAAAAACCTCCACAATCAACCGCGAAAGTCCGGAATTGCCTTCAGTCTGTGATATTTGGCGAGCTGCCGAAATGAATGAGCGCGAAGTATACGATTACTTTGGTATCATCTTTGCCGGGCATCCTGATATGCGTCGTCTTTTCCTGCGTAATGACTGGGTGGGATACCCGCTGCGTAAGGATAATGATCCTGAAAAGGAAAATCCCCTTCGGATGACAAATGAAGAAACGATCGATACGACCACGGAAATAGAACTGAATCCTGACGGAACCGTGAAGAACAAGGAGGCACTGCTTTTCGGGGATGAAGAGTATGTAGTCAATATAGGTCCGCAGCATCCTGCTACGCACGGTGTACTTCGTTTCCGGGTGTCACTTGAGGGTGAAATCATCCGTAAGATCGATGCGAACTGTGGTTATATTCACCGGGGCATTGAAAAGATGAATGAGAGTCTTACTTATCCGCAGACTTTGGCACTCACGGATCGTTTGGATTATCTGGGTGCCCAGCAGAACCGTCATGCTTTGTGCATGTGCATTGAGCAAGCGATGGGAGTAGAGGTGAGCGAGCGTGTGAAGTATATTCGTACCATTATGGACGAGTTGCAGCGTATCGATTCGCACTTGCTTTTCTATTCATGCCTTGCCATGGACTTGGGAGCCTTAACCGCTTTCTTTTACGGATTCCGCGACAGGGAGAAAATACTGGATATTTTTGAAGAGACTTGTGGCGGACGGTTGATAATGAACTACAACACCATTGGCGGTGTGCAGGCTGATTTGCACCCTAACTTCGTGAAACGGGTGAAAGAGTTCATCCCTTACATGCGGGGGATCATTCATGAATACCATGATTTGTTTACGGGCAATGTCATAGCACAGAGTCGTCTGAAAGGGGTAGGTGTACTCTCGAGAGAGGATGCTATCTCATTCGGTGCTACCGGAGGTACGGGACGTGCCAGCGGCTGGGCTTGTGATGTTCGCAAACGGATGCCTTACGGTGTATATGATAAGGTTGATTTTAAAGAAATTGTCCGCACCGAAGGTGACTCGTTTGCCCGTTACATGGTACGTATGGATGAGATCATGGAGAGTCTTTCTATCATCGAACAATTGATAGACAACATTCCGGAAGGAGCTTATCAGGAGAAGATGAAACCGATTATCCGTGTGCCGGAAGGATCTTATTATGCTGCCGTTGAAGGGAGCCGTGGCGAATTCGGTGTTTACCTTGAGAGTCGTGGAGATAAATATCCTTACCGTCTGCACTACCGTTCCACAGGTTTGCCATTGGTCAGTGTGGTAGACACCATTTGCCGTGGAGCGAAAATTGCCGACCTGATAGCCATCGGAGGAACGTTGGACTATGTAGTGCCGGATATCGACAGGTAATCGTTTTTCACTAAACAATTAATATCTAAATAACGTGTTTGACTTTAGTATTGTAACAAATTGGATACACCAGACTTTGACTTCCCTCATGCCGGAAGGATTGGCTGTATTCATTGAATGCGTGGTAATAGGAGTGTGCATCGTATTGATGTATGCCGTTCTTGCCATTATATTGATATATATGGAACGTAAGGTGTGCGGATTTTTCCAATGCCGCCTTGGTCCCAACCGTGTAGGAAAGTGGGGTAGCATTCAGGTCGTTTGCGATGTGTTGAAGATGCTGACAAAGGAGATTTTCAATCCGAAAGGAGCCGATCAATTTCTTTATAACCTCGCACCGTTTATGGTGATCATCGCTTCGTTCCTGACGTTTGCCTGCCTGCCTGTAAATAAGGGTATGGAAGTTCTCGATTTTAATGTCGGTGTCTTTTTCTTGCTTGCAGCTTCCAGTATCGGTGTGGTCGGCATCTTGCTGGCCGGATGGGGATCGAACAATAAATTCTCACTTATTGGAGCTATGCGTAGTGGGGCGCAGATCATCAGTTACGAACTCTCTGTGGGATTGAGTATCCTCACGATGGTAGTATTGATGGGAACCATGCAGTTTTCTGAAATTGTTGAGTCACAAGCCAATGGCTGGTTCATATTCAAGGGACATATTCCGGCAGTTATCGCTTTCATTATCTATCTGATTGCAGGAAATGCAGAATGTAACCGGGGGCCGTTCGACCTTCCTGAGGCAGAATCGGAATTGACAGCCGGTTATCATACCGAATATTCGGGAATGCACTTCGGATTCTTCTACCTGGCAGAATATCTGAATTTATTTATCGTGTCGGCCGTAGCCGCTACCATTTTCCTCGGAGGATGGATGCCGTTGTATATTTCCGGACTGGACGGTTTCAATGCAGTGATGGATTATATCCCAGGCTTTATCTGGTTTTTTGCAAAAGCCTTCTTCGTTGTATTCCTGTTGATGTGGGTGAAGTGGACATTTCCCCGTCTGCGAATTGATCAGATTTTGGCACTTGAGTGGAAATATCTGGTGCCGATCTCTCTGTTGAACCTGCTGCTGATGGTGATCATCGTAGTATTTAATCTGCATTTCTAACAACAAGGTGACAGAACCGGTTAGGTAAATGATAAAGATAATTGATTATGAAAAATGAAGAATATACATATTTAGGAGGGTTAACCCATGCTGTCGGTAGTTTGCTGATCGGTATGAAAACCTCCATCAAGGTGTACTTCCGCAAGAAAGTGACGGAGCAATATCCCGAAAACCGGAAAGAACTGAAAATGTTCGATCGCTTCCGTGGTACGTTGACGATGCCCCACAATGCTGCTAATGAGCATCATTGTATTGCTTGTGGTTTGTGCCAGAACGCTTGCCCGAACGACACGATCCGTGTGATCAGTGAAACCATTGAGACCGAAGACGGAAAGAAGAAGAAAATACTAGCCCGGTATGAATATGATTTGGGCTCGTGCATCTTTTGCCAGCTCTGTGTCAACGCTTGTCCGCATGACGCCATTACGTTCGACCAGAATTTTGAACATGCCGTTTTCGACCGTTCAAAACTTGTGCTGAAGCTGAACCATGAAGGTAGTCATGTCGAAGAGAAAAAGAAAACCGTTGCTCCCTCAGCGGGCAATCCAAGTAATTTGTAATTCGTAATATGTAAATATAACATGGAACTAACTCTTGAAACAGTTGTATTTTATTTCCTGGCAGCATTCATTTCAGTGATGTGCATCCTGACGGTGACGACGCAGCGCATCGTGCGTTCCGCCACTTACCTGCTTTTTGTGCTTTTCGGCACGGCAGGTATCTATTTCCTGTTGGGGTACACATTTCTGGCTTCGGTACAGATGATGGTATATGCCGGTGGTATCGTAGTACTCTATGTATTCTCCATCCTGCTGACCAGTGGAGAAGGCGATCGTGACGAACGGTTGAAACGCGGTAAATGGCTGGCGGGACTGGGTACGACGGTAGCCGGTGCAATCATTGTACTGTTCATTACCTTGACTCACCGCTTTGTCCCGACAGGAGATCCCGAACCGGTGGAGATAACTATAAAAACCATTGGACACGCATTGCTGTCCGGCGATAAGTATGGATATATATTACCTTTCGAGGCAGTCAGCATTCTGCTATTGGCTTGTATCGTGGGCGGATTGTTAATTGCACGTAAAAGATAGGAGGAAAGAGATATGATGATACACATGGAATACTATCTGGTGGTTTCTACCATTATGATGTTTGCCGGAATCTACGGCTTCTTTACACGTCGTAACACGTTGGCAATTTTGATTTCCGTCGAATTGATGCTTAATGCCACCGATATCAACTTTGCCGTGTTCAACCGTTTCCTCTTCCCGGACGGTCTGGAAGGATATTTCTTCGCGTTGTTCTCCATCGCCATTTCAGCCGCGGAGACGGCCATTGCCATTGCGATTATGATCAATATTTACCGGAATATCCGAAGCATCCAGGTGAAGAAACTCGATGATATGAAATGGTAAACTAAGTAATGAATAATGAATAATTAAAAAGATATGGAATATACTATTTTTATACTCCTTCTTCCTTTCTTCTCCTTCCTTCTGCTAGGTATCGGAGGAAAGTGGATGACACATCGTACGGCCGGTATCATCGGCACTTCGGTGCTGGGAGTGGTGGCAGTATTGTCGTATGCGGTTGCCGTACAATATTTTTCAGCTCCACGACTGGAAGACGGCACATTTGCTACGCTTATACCTTATAATATTGAATGGCTGCCGTTCTCTGAAACATTGACATTCAATCTGGGTATTTTGATTGATCCTATTTCGGTGATGATGCTGATAGTCATTTCCACCGTTTCACTGATGGTACACATTTATTCTTTCGGCTACATGAAGGGGGAGAAGGGATTTCAGCGTTATTATGCTTTCCTGAGCCTCTTCACTATGTCTATGTTGGGATTGGTGGTAGCTACCAATATTTTCCAGATGTATCTGTTCTGGGAGTTGGTGGGAGTATCCTCTTACCTGCTTATCGGTTTTTATTATACCAAACCGGCTGCCATTGCTGCAAGCAAGAAAGCTTTCATCGTGACCCGTTTTGCCGATTTAGGCTTCCTTATCGGTATTTTGATTTACGGATATTATGGAGGCACGTTCGGGTTTACACCGGATACGGTTTCGTTGATTAGCGGTGGTGCTTCGATGTTGCCGTTAGCGTTGGGACTGATGTTTGTGGGAGGTGCCGGAAAGAGTGCCATGTTCCCGTTGCACATTTGGTTGCCCGATGCTATGGAAGGCCCTACACCGGTCAGCGCGCTGATTCATGCAGCAACGATGGTTGTTGCGGGTGTTTATCTGGTGGCTCGCATGTTCCCCTTGTTTATTGCTTATGCGCCCGATGTATTGCATTGGATAGCTTATGTAGGTGCGTTTACCGCTTTTTATGCGGCATCGGTGGCATGTGTGCAGAGCGACATCAAACGTGTGCTTGCCTTCTCTACCATTTCACAGATCGGGTTTATGATTGTGGCATTAGGAGTTTGTACTTCCATGAATCCGCATCACGGTGGGTTGGGTTACATGGCTTCCATGTTCCACCTTTTCACACACGCCATGTTTAAAGCACTTCTGTTCCTGGGTGCAGGTAGTATCATTCATGCCGTCCACTCTAATGAGATGTCGGCTATGGGAGGCTTGCGGAAATACATGCCTGTCACGCATATTACTTTTTTAATTGCCTGTCTGGCTATTTCAGGTATTCCTCCTTTCTCCGGTTTCTTCTCGAAAGATGAGATACTGACGGCTTGTTTCCAGTTCAGTCCGGTGATGGGCTGGATTATGACGGTAATTGCTGCGATGACCGCTTTCTATATGTTCCGTCTCTATTATGGAATTTTCTGGGGAAAAGAAAATAAAGAGCTTCATGCTGCTCATAAACCTCATGAAAGCCCATTGGCGATGACTATTCCATTAATTTTTCTGGCGATAGTGACTTGTGTGGGTGGATTTATTCCTTTCGGGCACTTCATCTCTTCAAACGGAGAAAGCTATACGATTCATCTCGATGCAGCGATAGCGACTACCAGTGTGGTGATAGCCCTTGCTTCCATTGCGGTTGCTACTTGCATGTATCTCAGTCCACGCCAGCAACTGGCCGATAGTTTGCAACGTCGTTTCTCAGGTTTGTGGACGGCCGCTTATCACCGTTTTTACATAGATGAGGTTTACCAGTTTATCACTCATCGGATTATCTTCCGTTGTATTTCCCGTCCCATTGCCTGGTTCGACCGTCATGTTGTTGACGGAACGTTTGACTTTATGGCATGGGCAGCCAATGCAGCCAGTGATTCCATCCGTGGTTTGCAAAGCGGGCAGGTACAACAATATGCTTATGTGTTCCTTTGCGGGGCATTGGCATTGATACTCCTGTTGATTCTCTAAACAGTAACTTGTAATTAGTAAATAAGCTATGAATATTTTATCAATTTTCGTACTCATTCCCCTGTTGATGCTGCTTGGACTTTGGTTGAGCCGCAATATAGCACAAATACGTACGGTGATGGTCATTGGTGCTTCCGCACTACTTGTTTCCGCCATTGCACTTACGGTGGGGTATTTACAGGCACGTGCCGGGGGTGACACGGCCGAAATGCTTTTCCGGGCTGATACCGTGTGGTATGCGCCACTTCATATTTCCTATTCCGTAGGAGTCGATGGCATCTCTGTTGCCATGTTGCTGCTCTCAGCGGTCATCGTTTTTACGGGTACTTTTGCTTCTTGGCGGTTGCAGCCGCTGACGAAAGAATACTTCTTGTGGTTCACGCTGCTTTCCATGGGGGTATTCGGTTTCTTTATCTCTATCGACCTGTTCACGATGTTCATGTTTTATGAGATTGCACTTATTCCGATGTATCTCCTGATCGGTGTGTGGGGTTCGGGACGTAAGGAATATGCCGCTATGAAACTGACCTTGATGTTGATGGGAGGTTCCGCCTTTTTGTTGATTGGCATTCTAGGCATCTATTTCGGTTCAGGTGCAACTACCATGAATATCCTTGAAATAGCCCGATTGCATAGCATTCCTTTTGCACAGCAATGTATCTGGTTTCCGCTCACTTTTTTGGGATTCGGTGTTTTGGGAGCTTTGTTTCCTTTTCATACGTGGAGCCCTGACGGTCATGCTTCTGCACCGACTGCCGTTTCCATGCTTCACGCCGGAGTATTGATGAAACTGGGGGGATACGGATGTTTCCGCATCGCCATGTATCTGATGCCCGAGGCTGCCAATGAGCTGAGCTGGATATTCCTGATTCTGACAGGCATTTCTGTTGTCTACGGTGCTTTCTCCGCTTGTGTGCAAACCGACTTGAAGTACATCAACGCCTACTCTTCCGTATCCCATTGCGGACTCGTCCTCTTTGCCATTCTGATGATGAATCAGACGGCATGTACCGGGGCGGTACTCCAAATGCTGAGTCATGGCTTGATGACGGCATTATTCTTTGCCCTTATCGGTATGATCTATGGACGTACTCATACCCGTGATGTCCGGGAGTTGAGCGGACTGATGAAGATCATGCCATTCCTTTCAGTCTGCTATGTGATTGCCGGACTTGCCAACTTGGGTTTACCGGGGTTAAGCGGTTTTGTTGCCGAAATGACCATCTTCGTAGGGTCTTTCCAAAACTTTGATGTATTCCATCGTACACTGACCATCATAGCATGTACTTCGATCGTAATAACAGCGGTTTACATACTTCGTCTGGTAGGTAAGATTCTTTATGGGACTTGTACCAACAAGCATCACCTGGAACTGACGGATGCAACCTGGGATGAACGTTTTGCAGTTATCTGCCTGATTGTTTGTGTGGCTGGCATTGGTTTGGCACCTTTCTGGATCAGTGATATGATCAGCGAGAGTGTGCTTCCCGTAGTGTCTAACCTGATACCTTGACCGGTCATTTATCATTAACTCGTTAATCATTAAAGAAATGGATTATTCGCAATTCTTATATATGAAAGAGGAACTGTCGTTAGTGGCAGTTATCTTAATAGTTTTTCTGGCAGACTTGTTTATGAATCCGGAGAAACGCTATTCTCCCGGACAGGCACGTTTCGCCACCATACTGCCGGTTGTACTGATGATTATACATACGGTGATCAACCTTGTGCCGGTTGCCGGCAATTTGGAAGCTTTTGGCGGAATGTACCAGTATACCCCCATGCAGACCATTATCAAGGCTGTACTGAATATCGGTACGGTGGTTGTTTTCTTCATGGCTGCCGAATGGCTCAAACTGGAAGATACCGCTATCAAACGTGGGGAGTTTTATATCATGACTCTCTGTACGCTGTTGGGAATGTATCTGATGATTTCCGCTGGACATTTTCTGATGTTCTTCATCGGATTGGAAACGGCAAGTGTTCCGATGGCAGCGTTGGTAGCCTTCGATAAGTATCGTCACCATTCGGCCGAGGCAGGAGCAAAGTATATCCTGACCGCACTTTTTAGTAGTGCCTTGCTATTGTTCGGGCTTTCGATGATTTACGGAACCTGCGGTACGCTTTATTTTGATGACCTGCCTGCGCATATCGATGGGAACATGCTTCAGGTGATGGCTTTCGTCTTTTTCTTTACCGGTATGGGCTTCAAGCTTTCCTTGGTGCCTTTCCATCTGTGGACGGCCGATGTATATGAAGGTGCGCCCAGTGTGGTAACTGCTTATCTGAGTGTGATCTCCAAAGGTTCTGCTGCATTTGTGTTGTTAACTGTTTTGATTAAAGTGTTTGCTCCGATGATGGCCGATTGGCAGGAAGTACTCTATTGGATTACGATCGTGTCCATCACGATTGCCAATCTATTTGCTCTGCGGCAGCAAAACCTGAAACGGTTAATGGCATTCTCCAGTATCTCACAAGCCGGATATATTATGTTGGGAGTCATTGGCGGTACTGCCTCGGGCATGTCTGCATTGGTATATTATGTGTTGGTTTATGCAGCAGCTAATTTAGGAGTCTTTGCCGTGATTACCATTGTTGCACTGCGTAGCCATAAATTTACGATTGAGGAATATGCCGGGCTTTACAAGACCAATCCGAAACTGGCATTTGTTATGACCCTGTTCCTGTTCTCGTTGGCAGGTATCCCACCATTTGCCGGATTCTTCTCCAAATTCTTTATTTTCATGTCTGCTTTTCAGGCCGGATTCCATTTGCTGGTTTTCATTGCGTTGATCAATACGGTGATCTCACTCTATTACTATTTGCTCATTGTAAAGACCATGTATATCACACCGTCCGAAAATCCTATTCCAACTTTCCGGAGCGATGCATGTACCCGCATCAGTTTGGCTATTTGCGTGTTAGGAATTGTAGGTTTGGGAATAGCGAGCATCGTTTATCAGACGATTGATAAATTTGCATTTGGAATGTAGTCCGCAAGTGATTTATGCGATATTAGTTTATAAGGGTGGCTCTGGGAAGTCACCCTTTTTTTTGACTGATTTTATAGGACGGGGCGATTTTTCTAACCTGTTAGCCCATCAGACTGGAATAAAAATTGTATTTTTGCATCCAACTTTTTTAAACTACCGGTTATGGATAGCATTCAGATAAAAGACAAATTATTTACTGTTTCTATTAAAGGACAGGATATTCAGAGAGAAGTGACTCGTGTGGCTAATGAAATCAATCGGGATTTGGCAGGTAAGAATCCTTTGTTTCTCAGTGTGCTGAATGGTTCGTTTATGTTTACGGCCGATCTGATGAAGAACATCACAATCCCTTGTGAGATATCTTTTGTAAAGTTGGCTTCTTACCAAGGAGTAGCATCCACCGGAAAGATAAAAGAGGTGATCGGCATCAATGAAGATCTTTCGGGACGTACGGTTGTCATTGTGGAGGACATTGTAGATACGGGACTGACGATGCAACGGTTGCTGGAAACCTTGGGGACACGCGGACCTAAAGAAATTCATATTGCTTCCTTATTGGTAAAACCGGATAAGTTGAAAATAGATTTAAACATAGAATACGTAGCTATGCGTATTCCGAACGATTTTATTGTGGGGTACGGGCTGGATTATGACGGCTTTGGACGTAACTACCCCGATATTTATACCGTTGTGGATTGATCCAAATACAAATTAAATAAATAGGTGTTGCCAGTAGAATGGTAAATTGTAAATCGTTAAAATTATAACTAACAAGATGTTGAACATTGTAATTTTCGGTGCCCCCGGATCAGGAAAGGGTACACAGAGCGAACGTATTGTTGAGAAGTATGGCATCAATCACATCTCTACAGGAGATGTATTGCGTGCAGAAATCAAGAACGGCACAGAACTGGGTAAAACTGCTAAAAGTTATATCGATCAGGGACAATTGATTCCCGATGCCCTGATGATCGATATCCTGGCTAACGTATTCGATAGTTTTAAAGATAGCAAAGGGGTGATTTTCGATGGTTTCCCCAGAACTATTCCGCAAGCTGAAGCGTTGAAAGTGATGTTGAAAGAACGTGGACAGGATATTTCCGTGATGCTTGACCTGGATGTTCCGGAAGAGGAACTGATGACCCGGTTGATCAAACGTGGTAAGGATTCCGGCCGCGCTGACGATAACGAGGAGACAATCAAAAAACGTCTTGTTGTATACAATACTCAGACCGCGCCTTTAAAAGAATTCTATAAGGGCGAAGGTAAATACCAGCACATTCACGGTCTTGGTACGATGGAAGGTATTTTTGAGGACATCAGCAAGGTTATCGAAAGTATTTAAATAATTAAATTGCGAAGGAAATGGCTGAATCGAATTTTGTTGATTATGTAAAGATATACTGTCGCTCGGGTAAAGGCGGGAGAGGATCTACGCACATGAGGCGTGAGAAATATGTTCCTAACGGCGGTCCTGACGGGGGCGATGGCGGAAGAGGAGGCCATATAATATTACGCGGTAACCGTAATTACTGGACACTGCTCCATTTGAAGTACGACCGTCATGCTTTGGCGGGACACGGAGAATCGGGGAGCAAGAACAGGAGTTTCGGTAAGGACGGTGCCGATAAAGTGATTGAAGTTCCTTGTGGAACAGTCGTTTATAATGCAGAGACAGGAGAATATATCTGTGATGTGACCGAACACGGTCAGGAGGTGATTCTCCTGAAAGGCGGTCGCGGTGGACAAGGTAACTGGCACTTTAAGACAGCAACCCGGCAAGCTCCGCGTTTTGCCCAACCGGGTGAACCGATGCAGGAGATGACGGTGATCATGGAGTTGAAGTTATTGGCGGATGTCGGACTGGTCGGTCTGCCTAATGCCGGTAAGTCGACTTTACTTTCAGCCATCTCTGCTGCTAAGCCTAAGATTGCCGATTATCCGTTTACCACCTTGGAACCTAATTTGGGAATTGTTTCCTATCGTGAGGGGAAATCATTCGTGATGGCGGATATCCCCGGCATTATTGAAGGTGCCAGCCAGGGCAAAGGACTGGGCTTGCGTTTCCTTCGTCATATCGAACGTAACTCTCTGTTGCTTTTCATGGTCCCGGCAGATAGTGACGATATTCGTAAGGAATACGAGATATTGTTGAACGAGCTGAGGACTTTCAACCCTGAGATGCTGGACAAGCAACGGGTACTTGCCATCACCAAAAGCGATATGCTCGATCAGGAGTTGATGGACGAGATCGAACCGACCCTTCCTGAAGGTATTCCCCATGTTTTTATTTCTTCCGTTTCGGGTCTTGGAATTTCGGAATTGAAAGATATCCTCTGGGAAGAACTTAATAAGGAAAGTAATAAGATCGAAGCCATCGTCCATCGTCCGAAAGATGTCAATAAGTTGCAACAGGAACTGATCGATATGGGAGAGGACGAAGATATCGAATATGAATACGAAGATGAAGAGGGGGATGACGGTGACGACTTGGATTACGAATACGAAGAAGAAGACTGGGAAGAGAAATGATTTCGCTTACTGAAGATAAAAGAATGTTGGGATACAGGTCTCTTGGCGTGTATCCCGACATTTTTCATTTTGTGACCACACGGTTTGGGGGATGCAGCGAAGGCACTTATGCCACTTTCAATTGCTCTCCTTTTGCCGGTGATGAGGCCGATCATGTTTGCCGGAATCAGGAACGTCTGTTTGAGGCAATGCCTCAACGTCCTCGTGAATTGATTATTCCTCATCAGACTCATGGAGTAAAGTCGCTGGTGGTAAATGAAGCATTTCTATCTCTTTCCGGAGAAGAAAAGATGGAGAGTTTGGAAGGAATCGATACCGTAATGACCTGTGAACCGGGTTGTTGCATTTGCATTTCTACAGCCGACTGTGTGCCTGTTTTATTGTTTGACACGCAACACCGGGCGGTAGCTGCCGTACATGCCGGGTGGAGAGGAACGGTGGACTATATTGTCGGCCATGCTTTAGAACGGATGTATGCCGTTTATGGGACGGAGGGCAAAGATGTAATAGCATGTATCGGTCCAAGTATCTCTTTGGAAGCCTTCGAAGTGGGAGATGAAGTGGTTGAGGCTTTCAGGCGGAATGGCTTTGATCTGTCGCGAATCTCCAGACGCAATACGGAAACAAGGAAACAACATATCGATTTATGGGAGGCAAATCGTCTGCAATTACTCGATTTCGGAGTCCCTTCTTCCCAAATAGAGATTGCCGGCATCTGTACATATCGGCAACAGGAAGAATTTTTCTCTGCCAGGCGGTTGGGGATTGCATCCGGTCGTATCCTGTCGGGAATAATGATACAATAACTACTATGTTTACAATTACAGTATCTAAAGAAATAAAGGAAGCATGTCCCGGTTTCAGAGGGGCTGCCGTGTATGCTGCGGTAAAGAACACCGCATACAGCGAAGGATTGTGGGAAGAGATCGCTGCTTTTACGAAAGAACTGACCACTTCCACCCAGATGGAGGACATCAAGTTACAACCGGCCATTGCAGCCACACGTGAGGCTTATAAGCGATGTGGAAAAGATCCAGGACGTTACCGACCTTCGGCTGAGGCGCTCCGCCGTCGTTTGATGCGCGGTATCGACTTGTATCAGATTGACACTTTAGTTGACTTGATCAATCTTGTTTCGCTGCGTACGGGATATTCCATCGGAGGTTTTGATGCCGATAAGATTCAAGGAACCTGTTTGGAACTAGGTATCGGTAAACCCGGTGAACCATTCGAAGGAATCGGACGTGGGGTGTTGAACATTGAAGGGCTCCCGGTATATCGCGATGCTTCAGGTGGGATCGGGACTCCGACCAGTGATAATGAACGTACCAAAATGGGACTGGAGACCACTCATATATTGGCGATTGTCAATGGCTATAGTGGGGAAGAAGGGCTTCAAGATGCTGCGGACATGATTCAGAACTTATTGAGGAAATATGCATCGTCCGAAGAAGCACAAATTTTGTTTTTTGACTGATACAAATATCTTATTATTTCAAACATACAATCATCTTATTACATGGAAAACACATTGATTTGGATCATATGCACCCTTGCTGCTATGGTAGGGAAGGTGGATTTACCCGAGAAACCTTGTTTCTCGGATATGGAAATTAATCATATCCGGGTAGCGACTCCCGGATTATTCGCTGATGGCAATAGTTTGATATTGCATCTTGATTCTTTAGCCGAAAATGAATATTCTTTTCCTTTGCCCGGTGCGAAAGTGATTTCAGGCTATGGCTCTCGGAGAGGGCACAGTGGGGTCGATCTGAAGACTTGTGCCGGAGATACCATCCGTGCTGCGTTCAGTGGTATTGTGCGGATGTCGAAACCTTATGCCGCCTATGGCAATGTGATAGTAGTTCGTCACTCTACAGGGCTTGAAACTATTTACAGTCATAATGTTAAGAATCTGGTCGAGAGTGGCGATTATGTGTTGGCTGGGCAGCCTATTGCTTTGACAGGACGTACCGGCCGTGCTACCACAGAACATTTACACTTTGAAACCCGCATCAACGGGCAGCACTTTAATCCGGGACTTATTTTCAATCTTAAGGAAAGAACCTTGCGCAAAGAATGTGTTTGTTGCAGCAAAAATGGCAAAGGAGTTACGGTGAAACTGCAAAGTTGAAAGAATTCGAATTTCTGTGGATCGTATACCGACCTGTCAGCAGGGATTATGTCAATAAATTTCGTTAGCTGATCTCTGTGTGGCAATATCAATTATGCAAAGCCAAATGATTGATAATCAAAGTATATTATAGCCTATTTTTACCTCGGTGATCAACGACCTCTTCCTCGGTGATGAAGGGGGGCTTCCTCGGTGATCAACAGGGTGTTCATCGGTGAGGTCGAATGCCTTCAGTCGGGGGATAAGTTTATGTATGAAAATTTCTTTAATTCAGTTGCAGAATGAATTAAACGTAACCGCTTGAAGTATAGGTGATCAGACAGGGATGTTTTTACGAATGATATTACACTTTCACTCGAATGAAAGATCCTTTAATAACAGATGGTCATTCCTTCTATTTACATATAATCCCCCTTTACAACATATATATGTAAATAATAAAATTATCATATGTAAATCATATATGTATTTATTTTATTTGCATATAGGGAATAAAATATTATATTTGCGATGTCGTTTAACCTGTAAAAATAAACATATTTAGCAATGTATAATATGAAATACACCGCAATCAGAAGAAAACAATTCAGCAGATATGTGATAACGTCATATATCTGCCTGTTTCCATTTAGTCATGCAATCTATGGAAATTCCTGTTTAGGAACTGCTCCGGATCATCCTTTCAAGAAAGGTGCAATAGCCGTATGGACGTTCAAAGATTTAAATGATGCTACACAAAAGAACAGCAGGCTCACGAAGAATGGAAATGTTTCCGTCATTACCTTACAGGGAGAAGAAGCTGATGCTTCTAAAGCCCGGGGAGGGGATGCCTTAGTAGCTAAATTCGATGGCGGCTTCCTAAGTGCGGGACAGGGGGCAGACAATGAACTGAACTTAAATGGTAAACACCTTTCTATTCTGGCCAGAGTGAAAGCAAATTATATCACCGGCTACACCCCTATCTTAACAAAAGCGGGTAATGATCAAAGCCTTGCTTACAATGTTGCTTTCAATCCCCAGGGAAAAAACATTTATCTAGAGGTATTATTGGGAAGTGATGATATTGCAGGGGCACACCTTTTAAAATATAGAATACCTAGAGAAGAACTTACACTATGGCACGACATCATTTTTCGTTTTAACGGAAAAACTTCCGAATTGTATGTGGATGGACAACTCCGGGATGATGAAGTTACAGTAGGCGATATTCGAGACTGGAACAGGCGTCCGTTATTGATTGGTGGTCAGTACAAGGATGGAGAAGGATATTCCGACACTTCCAACGCTTCAGCGGAATTTGTTTTCGATGGTTTGATTGATCACATCGGCTTGTGGAATCGTTACTTGTCTGACAAGGAGGTCATGCTACTTTCCGGAGTACAGAACCTGAAGGACGGTCGGCCTGAATATTACACAGAAGCTTATCGTCCGCAGTTTCATTTCTCTGCCAAGAAGAACTGGCTGAATGATCCGAATGGTTTGATTTATTATGATGGAATATATCACATGTTTTTCCAATATATGCCACCGCATCGCCCCGGTGCTTACAAAGACTGGGGACATGCCATCAGCGAGGATTTGATTCATTGGGAACAGATTCCGAACCACATTACTCCTCATAAGGTATGGGCGGGTTGCTGGTCTGGCTCTGCCGTAGTAGATGAACACAACGTAACCGGCTTCCAAAACGGAGATGAGAAACCGATCATCGCATTCATAACCAACGGTGGGCATCCTGACGATGGCTTAGGTCCGCTGTGTACACAATGTATCGCTTATAGTACGGATGCTGGCAAGACCTTTACTTACTATGACAAGAATCCCATCATACGAAACATCCATAAAGCCAACCGTGATCCCAAAATGGTATGGGATGCGAACTCCAGACAATGGATAATGTCTCTTTATATGGATAAGGGATGCGAATTCGGTCTATTTGCTTCCAACAATCTAAAGGATTGGAGACAACTATCGTCTCTGACGCTTGATGGGGTCACGGAATGTCCGGGTTTTTTCCCTCTTCCGGTTGACGGAGACAGTAACAATATTAAATGGCTGTTTTATGGTGCTAACGGCAAATATAAGATCGGTTCGTTCGATGGTACTCACTTCCAACCGGAAACGGGAATACTGGAAGGAGACTTTGGCAGGAACTTCTATGCAGCGATGACATGGAGTAATGTCCCCGATGGCAGATGCCTGCATCTCGCATGGATGCCTACACAGCGCTATCCGGATATGCCGTTTGAACAACAGATGAACTTTCCGACGGAACTCACTCTGCACAGTACCCCAAATGGATTAAGAGCATACAGAATCCCTGTCAGAGAAATCAGTAATCTTTATGATCAATATGATAGATGGAAGAATAAGACAATTACGGCAGGTAATAACATATTAAATAAATTGAAAGGCGACTTATATGATATGCAATTTGAATTCGATATGACCCGGTCTTCTTCTTTTACAATTGGTATTCGTGGCGCTAATATATACTATGACGCTGATAAACAACAGATTTTCTGTGACGGACCAACGGTAGACAATAAATGGGCCGACTTAGGTAGAGCCACATTAAAAAGTATCGATGGCAAGATGAAACTGCGTATCTTAGTAGATCGGACAAGCATCGAGATTTTCGGTAATGATGGTGAAGTAGTCATTACCTCTAATTTCATGCCCGATTTACTCAATCGGTTTTATTCTCTCTCCACAGATAAACAAATCAAGATAGTATCAGCCGACATATATTCTTTAAAATCAATCTGGAATATCAATTAACGCTCATAAAATCAATACAAAACTTATTATAACATTATCATAGAACACAAATTGGATAAAATAATGACATCTATGTTCGAAGGATGTTTCGGTCGTCCGGTGCGATTAGCCACCATTTATGAAGAAACTGCTTTCGAAGCTTACATTAACTTCAAAATCACATACGAATGAGAACTACTTCTTTATTATATTTATACAGCCTTGCGACTATTTTGTCACTCCATTCCTGTAAAGATCCGATTTGCTCTTCGGGCAGAGATTTTATCACCTTAGAATCATTGATGGAAGAAATGGTTTCTGTAGAATCCGAACCTTGTTTTCCTGCCCCGGTTTTTACGACCAAACACGTGTCCAGTTATGATCGCAGGTCAGTAATACCGGGCACCCCTTCTTGGCATGCCAATCGTGATAATACAGGATTTGTTCGTTACGAAGCCAATAACGGACGGGTAGAGAAAGTATTGTTCGATGAAGAAGGTCCCGGTGTAATTACCCGAATACTTACTACCGGTGGCTCCGACGGTGCTAATCTACGTATCTACTTTGACGGAGAAAAGGAAGCCCGCATTTTTATTCCGGCTTATGATATTTCTCTATTTCCGCTAGACATCCCCGAAGGGTTATTGTACAAGCATGAACACTATTCTACCACACAAGGAAGCAGTTTCTACTATCCCCTCCCTTATGCGCAAAGCTGTAAAATAACGGCAGACAATGTAGATCGTGATTACTTCTTTCATGCTTCTTGTCGCAAGTTCCTTAAAGAAACCAAAGTTCAGACTTTTACCCTTAAAGACGGAGAGGCTTTGCAAGGTAAAGCACAGAAAATCAGCGAGCAACTCATGCATCCCAAAAACTATGCTGAAAATCCCGAAATAAAAGAGAGCAGATTGACAGCCCACTCGTCTCTAAGGATGGAACTTCCGGACGGAGAGAAAGCGGTTCGAAGCCTTTCGATTCGCGTATCGGAAGTTGGCTCCGCTAATTATATTTCATTAATGCGCAGTCTGATAGTCAAAATCTCATTTGATGGTGTTCAAACAGTATGTGCGCCATTAAGTGATTTGACGGGAGCGGGTATGGGGGCTCCAGCTGTCCGCAGCTATTATCTGGAAGCGGATGGAAAAGGGTATTCGGAACTACGTTTTGTCATGCCTTACCGACGGAAAGCTCATATTGAGGTTGAGAACATTTCAGAAAACTCGGCCAATGTTAAGATAGAAGCATGCATTTCTGCATGGAAATGGAATGCCAATACGCTATATTTCCATGCCGGATGGAAACAGGAAAACGGGTTGGAAACAAATCGTGGTTTGGATTATAATATGGGGACTTTACAGGGAAGGGGCGTTTTTAAAGGTGATATGCTCTCTTTGTATAACCACTGCCCACGCTGGTATGGCGAGGGTGACGAACATATTTGGATAGATAATGAAGAGTTTCCTTCTCATTTCGGATGTGGCACTGAGGATTACTATAATACAACTTTTGCACCTATTCATCCTTATTTCAATCCTTTCGGAGGTGCGCCACGGGAAGATGATGAGGCTTCGAGAGGATACAACACCTTTGTTCGTACACGAAATCTGGATATTGTACCGTTCAACGAACGTTTACAATTCGATTTTGAACTGATCAGCTGGGATGGCGGACAAGTGGATTATGCATCTACGCTGTTCTGGTATGGTGATCCAGAGACTAAGATGACGAACATTTCTGATAGCAAAGAAGCTTTATACGTCCTTCCTCCAGCTATCTATACAGAAAAATAAACTTGTTGGCGAAATAATCATATATTGTGAATTGCATATGATTTTATTAGAAGTAACCACTTATTGAGTAAGGAGATAGTGATAGAAGTATGAAATGTATATCATTCAATCAATACATTTATTGAACGATAATGCTTGCTTAATAAATATTTATCGCTACATTTGTGGCAGCGTACTTTCATGCGTTGAAAGGAGCTTTTCTTTTTTTATATTGAGAACGGTTATTTATTGCATTCTACCATACAAATTCGGCTTAATTTTACAGTGAATGACAATAAGTGGCAGGTCTCGCGCATCTTTTGTATATATACTTGTTTATATACCCAATTGAGCGTGGGACTATCACTTATGTCACTGGAGGGTCTTAGCCGATTCCTGTATGGTGGGCATACAGTTGATAGTTTCCACGCTCTCTTATTATTTTTTAAACTTCGCATCATTGGGAACTGCTGCGGCAAAAATAATGGAAGTTATGAACAGAGATTTTAAGGAAGCAATTATCCAGTTGATGCAACATCCTTTAATTCTTAAAACCCCCATCAATAAATTATCTTTAGAAGAGGGTGAAATAGCCTATGACATTTTGAACGAGCTAATAGATTTCTCTATGGATGAATCGTACACTCTCGTGGATTGTCTTCAAATGGCGCGACTAGAACTCGCTCTCGGAGAGTTGTCTGATGAATTATTTATCGATAGAGATGTTGTGATTGCCCATTTCCGAAAGGCCTTTTATTATTTGGATAAAGGGGGTATCGATTTAAGTATGAAGAAGTGGGCCGAACTGATAAGTCTACGTACAGTTGAATAAATAGTCAGGTTTGTCAAAATGACATATTGTATTTTCTGTTTGTCATGTGGAACATATTGTCGGTAAAAGCTATTATTCTGTTTTTAATGTAATAACAGCTTTTTATTGCACCTGTTTTTTATCTAAATACAAATGTTATTGTCGATTCGTAAATTGTATGCATACCGGTTTGTCTATGATTATATCTTTGCCTGTATCCTTCAGTAATCCACTTGTGATGTCTCTTGCGAACACTTGAATAAGATTGCTGTCTCTGCAAGCTACCAACAGATATTTCCCGTTTGGTGTGATATTGAAGTTGCGCGGGTGTGCGCCGGTCAACTGATATCCGGCTTTTGCCAGTGTTCCCTTTTCCGGATTGACCTCGAATATGGCTATGCCGTCATTTTTTAATCGATTGCTTGCGTATAGATATCTTCCATCCGGGCTTAAATGGATATCAGCACTACCGCGTGCATGTAAGGTATCGGCTGTGATGGTTTGGATCTGGTTTAATCGGCCGTCCGTATAGGCGAAAGCTATCACCTTGCCGGATAATTCATTGATCAGATAGGCGAATTTTCCGTTTTTGCTAAATATCAGATGCCTTGGCCCTGAGCCGGGTTCGACGTCGACTGTTTCGGAAAGAGGCCGTGGTAATTCTTCTTTGACATTGATGGCATATCGTAAAATACGATCTGCGCTGAAGTCCGAAGCAAAGATATAGTTACTGTCCGGTGAGAAAACCGTGCAATGAATGTGTGGGGTAGCTTGGCGGTCTTTGTCGGGCCCGGATGCGGAGCCTTCAAACAATGTGTCCGCAGGGTCGAGTGAACCATCATAGCGAATAGGAAAAATAGACATAGTGCCGCCACTGTAATTGGCTGTAAGTACTTTCTTGCCATCTGTGGCTACATAACAGGGATCTTCACCCATCGTCTTATGGCTGTTTAGCAATTTGAGACTTCCTTGATCTTCATCAAAGGCGAATGCATGGACAGAAGCCGAACTGTCGTTTTCCTCACTGACCGCATAGACAAAACGGTTGTCTGATGAAAGGGTCAGGTAGGAGGGATTGGATACTTCCGTTACTTCGAGAGGGGTAGTTTCTCCCGTTTCCTGATTGAAACGGAAGGTATAAATACCTTTACTATTGCCTGTGGTATAGGTTCCCACGAGCATGGTCAACTCGTTTTCAGCCCTTAGTTGTGAAGCGTTCCGAGTGGTGCAAGCTGATGATAGCATACTGATAGCACATAATCCCATGACTAATTTGCTGAACATAATTTATTTTTTTCAGTTGTTACTGTTTTCTTTTAGGGATATCGGACTTCTTTCAATAACTGAATTGTCACGACTTTAAATGATTCGTAGTCCTATTGCATTTTATATCCCACTTTTTGGCAAAGATATTATAATATCTTTATAATCACCTTTTAAATGACAATAAAATTATCAATAGTAGAGATTTGCGTAAGGTATTGTAGGTTTATGAATGAGGGATTTTACATCTTCTCGGTATGGATACTTGTTGTTCCCTTCCCATGATAGCTGGCTTTTAAGAAAAGTCACTTTATATGTGAAGCTATAATATTTGCTAATAAAAGAATGTGGAAATAAAAGATTTTCTATCTTTGCATCAAAGAAAGCATAAATGTGGATATTATTTAAGTACTTTTTGTTACTTATTTGTTCTTACTAATGATTAAATCATATTGCTTCCTTTTGGTTTTTAATATGTTATAAGTATTTGGGCTTGACTGGATTTGACAGCGGGCAGAAATGGTGAGTAAGCATGCAGTGCATCGTAGATTGGCACTTAAATCTCAGTCTTCAAAATTTTATCTGGCGAAACTAATTACGCTCTTGCTGCTTAATCGAATCATAGTAGATTAGCTTAATCCAGGCACTAGGTGCCAGGACGAGACATCACTCGGAAGCTGTTGCTCCGAAGCATTCCGGTTCAGTGGTGCAGTTACATCGGGGATAGTCAAAGGCGGCCTCGCACTTTTGATGAAACTTTAGAGGATAAGGCAGGAATTGATGGCTTTGGTTCTGTTCCTGCACGAAAATTTAGGCAAAGATAAGCATGTAGAAAGCTTATGATTTCCTCGTTTGGACGAGGGTTCGACTCCCTCCAGGTCCACAATGAATGTATAGAAGTCTCTGAATTTCAGGGGCTTCTTCCTTTTTGTATAACCATCAAAGAAGGATTATGTAAAAGTAGGTTGTTTCTATCAAGGACTTCTTTTAATGCTTTCTTCATATTAGTTTGTTCTTTAGTTACGCCAAAGTTACAAAAACATTTCTGAAGTATCCCTATTTGTCAGATATACTAATCTTACTTAATACGTCCCAATTTTTCATTTCCCAGTTCTTTTCTTTCCTTATATTTGATGTCGGAATTTATAGGTTGTGGAACGAAAGATTATACATATTGACATGGATGCTTTTTATGCTTCCGTTGAACAGCGTGATTGTCCGGAATTACGAGGAAAGCCTTTGGCGGTAGGTCATGCAGAAGAACGGGGAGTTGTGGCTGCTGCCAGTTATGAGGCCCGTCGTTTTGGGGTGCGGTCTGCAATGTCATCACAAAAGGCAAAACGTTTGTGTCCGCAATTGGTTTTTGTCCCCGGCAGGATGGATGTGTATAAATCAGTTTCCCGGCAGATTCATGAGATTTTTCATGAATATACTGATCTCATCGAACCACTCTCCTTGGATGAAGCTTTCTTGGATGTTACTGATAATAAACAAGGAATTCTACTTGCCGTCGATATTGCGAAGGAAATAAAGAAACGTATCCGTGAAGAACTGAGTCTGGTTGCTTCTGCCGGAGTATCGTACAATAAATTTCTCGCAAAGATAGCTTCGGACTATCGTAAACCAGACGGACTCTGTACCATACATCCCGATCAAGCGTTAGATTTTATTGCGAATTTGCCTATTGAATCCTTCTGGGGCGTTGGACCGGTAACAGCCAAAAAGATGCATCAGCTGGGCATTCACAATGGATTACAATTACGGATGTGTTCATTGGAAATGCTAATTCGTCAATTTGGTAAGGCGGGGACTGTATATTATGATTTTGCCAGGGGAATTGATCTCAGACCAGTGGAAGCTGTCCGTATTCGAAAATCCATAGGATGCGAACGTACCTTGGAAAAAGATATTTCTTTGCAATCATCTGTCATTATCGAATTGTATCATGTCGCAGTGGAGTTGATTGAACGGTTGCAGCGGAAAGGTTTCAAAGGGAACACGTTGACTTTGAAGATTAAATTTCATGATTTTACCCAGATTACACGCAGTATAACGCAGGGAAATGAACTGACTGCTCTTGATAAAATACTTCCACTGGCTAAACAGTTGTTGAAGGAAGTAGATTATGAACGCCATCCGATTCGTTTGATAGGTCTTTCTGTGTCTAATCCAAAGGAAGAATCGGATGAACATGGTGTTTGGGAGCAATTGAGCTTTGAATTCAGCAACTGGGGCTAAAGGTAGCCAATTCTCCTTCTTTATAATAATTCAAGCGTTTGTTTCTTATAATTGAGAATGAATGATCGACCGTGTAAAAATTCAATGTTTAAGAGTCCAATGTTGCGATCACCTATTACAAAATCTAACGTATATTCGTCCTTCCCTATTTTGAATGTAACATTTCTGCATAATTCAGCGGCCTTAATCGATAATTTATTTCCTATATTAGCCGTTTCCTTTTGAATTAGCTCAGGTTCTCCAACATATAAACCACGTTGAAGTTTATTGTTTTTACTTCCAGTATCAAAAGCAAATCGTACTTTTTTTCCATTGATTTTACTGTCCAAAATGATATAATCAATTGCCACATCAGGATAGTCTTTGTGATTTTTCCATCTATAGATAATCCCTTTCGCTTTATTATTGTAATTATTTCCAGGCTGTTGATTTTAAGATATTGGCTCCAATAATAAATCTTGGTGCATATTTTTTATAAATCCCTGTAAGATCTGCAACTAAGCAATACACTTTATGATATGTCTTTCCACAAAAGTATATAGAGTCTATAAACGCACTTGAAACTTTATCCTGAGTTTGATTAACAGAAATCTTTTGCAACTCATTTTCTTTTATACCACATGAATCAATAGCAAAAATAGAATCAATTATACATACTGAACATCCTGTATCAATAAGAGAGAGTATTGAGTGTTTTCGTTTCATTGAATACCTCTACGTCCGTATACATAAACTTATCTTTAAAAATAAGTTTTGATTGTGCTTTAGCCCCATAACTGAATGCAAGCATCATACATAAAAAATATAACTTCATAATTATTTGAAAAATATATCCCTTAAAACGTCACCCAACCATGGTTCTTTCATTTTTTCTCGAAAAGCGTTATTTTTCAGTTTAAAAGTATTCTTGTAAATGTTTTGCATTTTTGAATTATAACGTACTGTATCAAAGCAGACTATTGATTGTTGAGATGTGGTGTCTGTGGTAACACTAATCTTATTTTTTATTCCCAATGTGTCTTGAACCTTAATTATTCCTATTGAGTCATTAGTCACATTTAAATGTTTTTCATTTCTTGTCTGTGAGAATGAAAGACAAGTACCGAGAATTATGGCTAATAATATCGCTAATACTTTATTCATGTGCTACAGTTTTTTACAAAGATAAAACAATTTAATAATAGATCCTGCTTTTATACCTATTAGTTTAGTTATAAGGTTAGTCTAAATACTTACTGACCACATCTATCAAGTGATGTCTTATTTTTCCGGTTTGTGTTGTAGGATAAATTATATCGTAATTAAATTCCCACCAGAAAGCTCCTCTATATTTCTCTTTAGTTATCCATTGTATTTTGGTCAAAATTGTTTTGGGATTTTCCATTGTTATAAACTCTGATTTGTCGGGAGAAAAGTAATAAGATACTTTAGCCTTTTTGTCATATTGTTCCACCCAACCTTTTTGTAGAAGTGGGAGCATATTGTTGTAACTAAAATATTTTCCATTTTTGTCCAGTTTACCTTCTATTTTTATTCCGGGACTTAGGTCTTTGTAGATGAATCCGTAATTTGCAAGACCAATACAAAGTTTATTGCGATTGAATACTTTCCAATTTTTAAGTTCTTTCTCCATTTTATTAAGTGGAGTATTATGTTCCGGAACATTACCCCAGATTCCACCACCCATATCATAAGTCATAATATTAATCCAGTCCACATTTGATGCCAGCTTATTGGCAAGCTCTTTGTGATAAACTTGCCAGGAATGAAGAGCTGTAGTCAGATAAAGATGTTTGCTATCATTGCGTTTTTTCTCCAAGTCATCCAGTTTTAACCTTATATTCGATATAAATTCGGCATGTAGAGGTAGGGACAGGTCTTGCTCCCAGTCTATTTCGATTCCATCATAGTTATATTTGTCTATAAATCGTATCATCATATCTATGAATTTCTTTTGTTTTTCAATGGAAGATACTATTTCATTGAATCCTGCTCCTGCAAACGATAATAAAACTTTAGTTTTGTTTTTATGGGCTTCTTCTATCAGCAGAGGTACGATTTCAATGCCTTGGTCTTTTGCATATTGATGATCGCTTACCAAGTGTTTTATTATATTTTCTTGAGGTTGACCAAAGTCTTCCTGGTTCCACTGAGGAGCTGCCATTAAATAAATGTATTGGAATTGTGAATAATCGATCTGTTTTACCTTTTCCACATCTTTTAAAGAATTTCCTACCAAATACGTTGCGTGAATAAAATCTTGTGCATATGCGATACAAGAAATAAATAACATCCATGTGAATAATAGCTCTTTTTTCATGACTAGGGTAATTTGTTGATTGTATTTTATTGGTATTTAATATAGTCTATATTTTTATATGATTCAATATGACCCATAGATTTAATGTTTCTGTTATTATGTGGATAACGATAAGAATAATGGATTTATAAAACCGATTGATGGTATTATTTACTATTATGGCTATACTCACTGCCAGCAAAGTTACTGAATTTATTTGATGCAAAATGATTATTCCAGAAAAATTACAAGGTTCAATATCGCTTATGTGATGATTTGTCTAAATGAAAGAAAATAAAAAAAGCGGGGAATTTATACAAATTCTCCGCTTAATAACATATAATAGTAGTGTGTAATTTACATGGTAGTCTGCTTTGAAAGCAGTTTTTGAAGTTGGCCATTTAAGGTTTGGCACATTGTTCCGTTTCCCATTGCATGATAACGTTTGATACGATATTGCAACATCATAATTTTTTCATTTTCATTCATTTTCATAATCTTCATCTTTTTTTGCCCTTCACGTTTTGAAGAGCGGATTTTACATCTTGTTTTCTCTATTAACACTGCAAAGATACGAAAAGTTCACGAAAGTATGTTCTAAAACATAAAAAATCTATGTTTTTTGTTGATTTTTCTTCGAAAGAGCTTGAATTGATAGGTGAATATTACAAATATATTACATAACTTTGTGCCATATCAATAGTAAAGTTATGCTGAAACGAATTCCACATACATACACGATTATATCTTCTGTAATTTTGCTTTGTGCTGTCCTTTCTTGGATTATTCCTGCTGGGGAATACGTACGGCAAACAGTTGATGTGAATGGAGTGTTGCGTACGGTTATTATTGACCACTCATTTCATCCGGTGGAGCAGGCTCCGCAAACATGGCAAGTATTCAGTGCATTACTCGATGGATTCGTTCACCAAGCAGGTATTATAGCTTTTTTACTGATTATGGGCGGTGCATTTCAGATAATGAATAGTAGTCGTTCTATCGATGCTGGAATATTGTCTTTTCTCGATTTTACGAAAGGCCTAGAAAAGTATAAATTCATTAGAATATTGGGAGTGAACAACGTGGTAATCTCCTTGATTATTATTTTATTCAGTTTGTTCGGTGCAGTTTTCGGTATGAGTGAGGAGACTTTGGCATTTGTAATAATCATAGTTCCGTTGGCTATTTCGATGGGTTATGATTCCATTACCGGAATCTGTATGGTTTATGTTGCTGCGCATGTCGGCTTTTCAGGGGCAGTACTTAATCCTTTTACAATAGGGATTGCACAGGGACTTTCTGATTTGCCGTTGTTTTCGGGTTTTGAATATCGCATATTCTGTTGGGTGATACTTACAACCATTCTCATATTATTTGTTTTACGTTATGCTTCTGTCATCCGAAAAAATCCGAAGAAGTCTCCCATGTATGCTGCCGATGAATATTGGAGGAAAAGAGGGAAAGGAGTTGCCGCTCAGATCACTTGTGTGACCACACGTTCGGCATACATTATATATATGTTGGTGTTGGCGGCTTTGATACTTTTTTCTGTCTATTATCCTTTGAGTACGTTCACATTGGGTGAATCATCTGTCAGTTGGTATGTGGTTCCTTTCTTGACGGCATTGTTTGCCATAACAGGATGGATCGGATTACGGAAGTCCAATCAATTTTTCATTCTGACTTTACTTGCTTTTACTATTTTATACCTAATTGTCGGAGTGATGGGGCACGGATGGTATTTACCGGAAATTTCAGCAATCTTTTTAGCGATGGGCATACTCTCGGGCTTTGCTAATAGTGAACATCCGGATACTATCATTAAGCAATTTCTGGATGGAGCGAAAGATATGTTGTCGGCAGCTATTGTAGTCGGATTGGCCGGTGGTATCATTCAGGTATTGCAGGATGGACATATCATCGATCCTATTTTACATTCGCTTGCTTCGTTGATGGGAGATGCTGGGAAGATGGTTTCACTGGGCGTGATGTATTTCATACAAACTTTGATAAATCTTATTATACCTTCCGGTTCGGCAAAGGCAGCATTGACCATGCCTATTATGGCACCGTTTTCAGATGTTATCGGTTTGTCACGGCAGGCTACTGTGATGGCTTATCAGTTTGGAGATGGTTTTACGAATATGATAACACCTACTTCTGCCGTTCTGATGGGGGCATTGGGAATTGCCCGTATTCCTTATGAAATATGGGTGAAATGGTTTTGGAAGCTATTGCTTCTGTTTGTAATAGTGGGATTAGTTTTATTGATTCCTACAGTTGTGTTACCTTTAAATGGTTTTTGATTTTTCTATAACTTATTAATTTTGTATTTAGATTATGAAGACACTGATTCGTTTGTTTCTGTACTCGACCTTATCTGTTTTATTGTTTTCTTGTAGTAAAACTCATTTTTTGAAAGATGAGGCATATCGTCGGCAAGTGGAGGCCGATTTTGCGCTTAAAAAGCAACAATTACCGAATGGTGATTTATTTGCTGTATTTGCTGATTCTACTTTAACCACTGGTGAACGTGAAGCATTGATGTTTCTTTATGCGTATATGCCTATTGGCGATATAACTGATTATTCAGGGAAGTATTATCTGGATCAAGTTCGTTTGTCCGAACAGGTACGGCATGAGATGCCGTGGGGAGAAATCATTCCAGATGATTTATATCGGCACTTTGTATTGCCTGTCCGTATTAATAATGAAAACCTAGATGAATCTCGCCAAGTCTTTTATGATGAATTGAAGGATCGCATCAAGGGACTTTCTATGCAAGATGCTATTCTTGAAGTGAATCACTGGTGTCATGAAAAGGTGGTTTATCGTCCCAGTGATGCTCGTACCAGTTCACCATTAGCCTCTGTTAAAACTGCATATGGCCGTTGTGGAGAAGAATCTACATTTACGGTAGCTGCTCTTCGTTCAGTGGGTATTCCTGCCCGTCAGGTTTATACGCCCCGTTGGGCACATACGGATGACAATCATGCTTGGGTGGAAGCTTGGGCAGATGGGAAATGGTATTTCTTCGGAGCTTGCGAACCCGAACCTGTATTAAACTTGGGATGGTTTAATGCTCCTGCCAGTCGGGGAATGTTGATGCATACAAAAGTATTTGGCCATTATGCCGGACCTGAAGAGATCATGTTTGAAACTCCTAATTATACGGAAATTAATGTGATAGATAATTATGCTCCTACTGCCAAAACAGTTGTGACTGTATTGGATGTAAATGGTAATCCCGTGGAGGGAGCTAAAGTAGAATTTAAAGTTTATAATTACGCTGAGTTTTATTCCGTTGCTACGAAATATACGGATAAGGAGGGAACTGCTTCGTTGACTGCCGGTAAAGGTGATATCTTGGTATGGGCTTCCAAAGACGATGTTTTCGGTTATGCTAAACTTTCTTTCGGCAAGGACGATAAGCTTACCCTTAAACTTGACCGGAAGCCGGGAGAGGTATATTCATTAGCTTTGGATATGGTTCCTCCCGTAGAAGGTGCAAATATTCCTGAAGTCACAGAGGAACAACGTGCGCAAAATGATCATCGTGTAGCACGGGAAGATTCGATACGAAACGCATATGTTGCCACTATGATGACGGAAGAACTTGCCGGTAAGTTTGCTAGGGAATATGGTATGGATTCTGTCCAGGTCACTCCACTGTTGGTTGCGTCAAGAGGTAATCATCAAGTGCTGAAGGATTTTCTAATTGCCGCTTCCAAAGCGGAATCTACGGGATTGTCATTAGGATTGTTTGCCGATAAGGCTGGAAAAAAGGAGACTGCGTTACCATTGCTTGGGGTGATCTCACAAAAAGACTTGCGTGATGTCAGTTTAGAAGTGCTGGAAGATCATTTTTATAATTCTAAAGCGGGATATGTCGGAGAGTATTATTATGCCGATATTCTCAGCCCTCGTGTGGCAAATGAAATGCTTACTCCTTATAAGAAATTTTTTCAGGAAGCTGTGTTGACGGCAGATGCCGATGCTTTCCGTAAAGATCCTCAATTGTTGGTAGATTGGTGTAAGAAAAACATTCAAATTAATAATGACATAAATTCTCAACGCATTCCGATTTCTCCGGTAGGTGTTTGGAAAGCACGTGTAGCCGATGAAAAATCACGTGATATATTCTTCGTTGCTATAGCTCGTTCAATGGGGATTCCTGCCTGGATTGACCCGGTTACGGGTAAAATTCAGTATCAGGATTTTACTGAAGAGAATCTGAAAAATGGCAAAACATGGGATGTGGATTTTGAAGCTGAAAAACAAACACAGGCACCTTCCGGTGTATTGAAAGCAACTTATCAGCCTATCCGTTCATTGGGCAATCCTAAATATTATTCTCATTTCACCCTTTCACGCTTCGAGGATGGAACGTTCCACTTGTTGAACTATGATGAAGAGAAGACTACTTGGGAGGAATTACTGAAAAACGGTACACGGCTGGATGCTGGATATTACATGCTTACTACCGGAACCCGCTTGGCTAATGGTTCGGTATTGACCAATGTCTCTTTCTTTAATGTAGAGAAAGATCAGGATACAACTATCGAATTAGTCATGCGTGAAAGCAAAGATCAAGTACAAGTGATCGGTAGCTTTAATTCGGAATCTCTTTATCTTCCCGTCGGATTTGAAGAACCACAGAGTATCTTGCAGACATGTGGACGCGGATATTTTGTGGTTGGCGTACTTGGTGTTGGGCAGGAACCTACTAACCACGCTTTAAAAGATATTGCCGCATTAAAGGATGATTTTGACAAATGGGGACGTCATATCGTATTGCTTTTCCCGAATGAGGCTCAATATAAGAGGTTTAATCCGGGTGAATTTCCCGGTTTGCCTTCAAATCTGACCTATGGTATCGATACGGAAGGAGCTATTCAGAAACAGATTACCGAATCCATGAAGTTGTCCGGTAAGACACTGCCCATATTCATTATTGCCGATACTTTCAACCGGGTGGTTTTTGTGTCGCAAGGTTATACTATCGGGCTTGGTGAACAGTTGATGAAAGTTGTTCACGGGCTATAATTTTTCTTTGCAGGAGAAGAATACAATAATCGTTAATTAACAGGGTATCCATACGTCTTTGTATGAATATAATTGTTACGTTTGTAGCTATTATTATGAAGTATACTTATTGCATCTTGATCAGTCTGTTCTTGATATTGGGATTCACACAGATATCCTACAAGAACATAGCGGAATTCCAATCTGAGGTAGGAACTCCGTCATTGAATTCAATGCAATTTGTTGACGACTGTTGTATTTCTTCTGCTGTTGATGGACAGTGTTGTAGTAGTACCCGTTCTTTGTTCAATGACGAAACCACAGAACATAAGATTGGGGACGTCATCTTCAGTGGTATTGCAAATGTACGGAATGTCACTCCTACCAAATTATTGAAATTAAAGATTAATACGGCTATATATCAGCTATTGAGCTTGCTGGACTCTTCCCGTTGGACGGAGAATGATTACCGGCAGCTCTCTTTTAATACTAATTCTATCAGGTACTCGTATGGATATTACATCTATTCGTTGGCCCATATCTTGATTTAGCCTTTCCCATATTACTTATTGTTATTATCATTGAGAGGGTAAACTATACTGTTTACCTTCAGTAATGTTGTTTGTCCTCTCGGTACTTATCATATTATAATCTTTAATTTTTAATTAGTAAATATTACTATGCCTGGTTTATTACTATCTACCCTTGCTATGATGGGGCTTACGTTTGTCATAGGATTTTTTGTGGCCGGTGTGATCAAGATGATTGCTGTTGCGGCTGATTCATTAGATTTTTATAGTTCGCATCACGAGGAACTTTTGCGCTTGCGGCGATTGAAAAAATTACGCCAGAAAGTTGAACTTCTGATTCGTCAGGTTCCTCCCGTAGAAGAAGAGTTTATAGCCGATGGCCGCGAGGATTTCAGCCGGGGTATTAATAAGGAATTTTGCAATCGTGTAGGTTACTATCACGGAGTGAGTCACGGAGCATCTAAAATGAACCTGATGGATTATTATTATCCGGAAGATACGCATATGGTATTTCTTGAAAAAGAAGACGAAATATTGAATCAAAATAAAAAACAGAATAAAAAATCATCAGTAAAGACGAAATAAAAAAAATATCATATTATGGAAAGTCTTGATTTTGCGAGTTTGTTCCAAGGTTTCGGAACAATGATGGAAAGTGGTTGGCTGTTGGCAAGTGCCCGGATGTTCTTGGTTGCTTTAGGGTTCTTATTGATTTATTTAGGATGGAAAGGAGTACTCGAACCTATGGTAATGATACCGATGGGACTGGGAATGGTAGCTATCAATTGTGGGACATTATTGATGCCTGACGGAACCTTGGGCAACCTTTTCCTTGATCCGATGCTTTCGGATACGGATGCGCTGATGAATACGATGCAGATTGATTTTCTACAACCGGTTTACACCTTGACATTCAGTAACGGGCTCATAGCCTGCTTCGTATTTATGGGGATCGGTACATTGCTTGATGTCGGTTTTCTACTCCAGAAACCGTTTGCAAGTATATTTCTTGCTTTGTGTGCCGAACTGGGTACATTCCTTACCGTACCTATTGCTTCTGCATTTGGTTTGTCTTTGAAAGAGAGTGCTTCGGTGGCTATGGTAGGTGGGGCCGATGGTCCTATGGTATTGTTTACGTCATTGGCGTTGGCAAAACATTTGTTTGTTCCTATCACAAGTAGTAGCTTATTTATATTTAGGACTGACTTACGGTGGCTATCCCTATTTAGTGAAACTATTAGTCCCAAAACGCTTGAGAGCTATCAAGATGACCTCGAAGAAAGCTCCTAAGAATTATGATGCAAAAGTGAAACTTGCATTTTCCGCTATTCTATGTGCGGTATTGTGCTTTCTGTTCCCTGTAGCTTCTCCGTTATTCTTCTCTTTATTCTTAGGCGTTGCTGTTCGTGAATCCGGTATGAAGCATATTTATGATTTTGTGAGTGGACCGTTGCTTTATGGTTCTACTTTCATGTTAGGGCTATTGCTTGGAGTATTATGTGATGCCCACCTGTTACTTGATCCGAAAATATTAAAATTATTGGTATTGGGTATGGCTGCTTTACTATTCTCCGGTATTGGAGGTATTATCGGTGGCTATATCATGTACTTCATTAAAAAAGGCAATTATAATCCGGTGATTGGTATTGCTGCTGTTAGTTGCGTACCGACCACTGCGAAAGTTGCACAGAAATTGGTAAGTAAAGACAATCCTAACTCTTTCATTCTAGGAGATGCTTTGGGAGCCAATATATCGGGAGTGATTACTTCGGCTATAATTACGGGTATTTATATTACAATTATTCCGTATTTATAATATTGGAGGTTGGAACATGGAAGGGAGGCAATTGCTGTTATTCAGAGCTGTTCTCATTGCCTCTCTTCCTAATTCTATGATTTCGGGTGCTTTATGAAAATCGAGCATGTCAAATGATTGTCCGGGAATCTCCACTACAATATCCGGGCGATATTTCTCAATACTGAAACGGATGATTTGTTGCTGCATAATTCTTGATGATTCCGTGAGAAGCTTATAATAATTGTTTTTTCTCTTGTCGGGTTTTTCTGATACAGAATTCGGAGCATTTACATTTACAGCGATCACTAAGTCCGTTTCTTTCCGCTCTACTTGGTTTAGTGGAAGCGGATTTCCAATTCCTCCATCTATCAGTGATCTTCCCTCGACCTTTAAAGGATGGAACAGCATTGGAATGGAAATGGAGGCACGAATGGCGCTGTGCAGACTTCCTTTTCTAAATGCCACTTCTTTTTCCGTTTCAATGTCCGTTGCGACTGCCGTATAATTGATGGGTAAATGCTCGATGTCGCAGTCCGGAATGAGCTTTCGCAACATTTCTAGAATGCGATCACCTTTTATGAGCCCTTCTTTGCTGAAGGTAAAGTCTGCCAGTCTGAAGAGCTTTCGTTTGTTGAGCGTACAGAACCATTCTTTGCATTCCTTCATCGTTCCCGTAGCGAGCATGGCCCCTACCAAAGCGCCCATAGAACTTCCTATGATGGAAGTAAATTCAAATCCCCGCTTTTCCAGTTCTTCTATGGCCCCAATATGAGCCAGCCCACGGGCTCCTCCAGTAGAAAGCACTAATATCACTTTTCTGTTACGCATCTCTTTTCTTGTAAATGAGTATTACGGGCGGATTGCAGCGATAGTATTTTTCACTCTGTCAGCCGTGGTCACCTGCCGGACATATTCTTCGATCCGTACCGTTCCTCCCATTGAGACGGATGGATTACGATATTGCATATCGCTGTCAACGGCTTCTCTTGCTGAAAAATGGAATTCATTGATACCCGTTTCGGAAGCGATGTGAGCAATGTTCCTTTCGTTTACTCCACATCCAGCCAGCAGGATAATTCGACCGTCCGCTTGCTTATGTAGCTCTTTCAGCAAGGGGATTCCTGCTTCTGCAGTTGCTTGTTGCCCAGAAGTAAGAATACGTTTGCATCCCAACAAGATAATCTCTTCCAATGCTTTCTGCGGGTTACGGCAGACATCGAAAGCCCTGTGGAATGTGACGGATAAGCCGGTAGCGGCATTCATCAGTTCCTGCATGACTGGTACGTCCACATCTCCCTCTTTCGTTAGACAACCGAATACTACTCCATCGGCACCTATTCTACGAGCCATCTCTATATCTTTGAGCATGCATTTTGTTTCCGTAGGAGAATACAGAAAATCTCCTCCGCGGGGACGGATGATTACATGGAGTTTAATACCAGGTATTTCTCTTGCCATACTGATCTCACCATATGAAGGCGTGGTACCTCCTTCCGGTATTCCTGCACAAAGTTCTACTCGGTTGGCACCTCCCATTTGTGCTGCCACACAACTTTCTACAGAGTTGGCACATACTTCGAATTGATACTTTTCCATATTTTATATTCGTATTAAAAAAGGGCGAATTGCTTCGCCCTTATCTTTATAATTTATTTGTTCATAGTTTCTTATTTAGCAAAGCTGACTGCACGTGTTTCGCGGATAACAGTGATCTTTACTTGTCCCGGATACGTCATTTCGTCCTGAATCTTCTTGGCTATTTCACCGGACAAGCTTTCCGTTTGCTTATCATCGATCTTGTCCGCGCCTACGATGACACGAAGTTCGCGACCGGCCTGAATGGCATATGTTTTCGTTACTCCTTGATAAGACATTGCCAATTGTTCCAGATCGTTGAGGCGTTTGATATAAGCCTCGACAATTTCGCGACGCGCTCCCGGACGTGCGCCAGATATGGCATCGCAAACCTGTACGATAGGGGCGAGTAGACTCGTCATTTCTATTTCATCATGATGCGCTCCGATGGCATTACAGATATCCGGTTTCTCCTTGAACCTTTCCGCTAGCTTCATACCCAGCAGTGCATGTGGCAATTCTGGTTCTTCATCGGGCACTTTACCGATATCATGGAGGAGTCCCGCACGTTTGGCTTTCTTCGGATTCAGTCCCAGTTCCGATGCCATTACAGCACATAAATTGGCTGTCTCACGGGCATGTTGTAACAGGTTCTGACCATAAGATGAACGGTATTTCATTTTACCAATGATTCGAATCAGTTCGGGGTGTAAGCCGTGGATGCCGAGGTCTATTGTTGTACGTTTACCTGTTTCGATAATTTCCTCTTCCACCTGTTTACGCACTTTGGCTACTACTTCTTCGATACGTGCCGGGTGGATACGTCCGTCTGTTACCAATTGATGCAGAGCCAGACGGGCAACTTCGCGGCGAACCGGATCGAATGCTGAAAGAACGATTGCTTCGGGTGTGTCGTCAACTACGATTTCAACTCCCGTAGCTGCTTCCAATGCGCGGATATTACGCCCTTCACGTCCGATGATACGACCTTTGACATCATCGTTGTCGATATGGAACACAGTTACTGAATTCTCTATAGCAGTTTCTGTAGCTACCCGTTGAATGGATTGTATGACGATTCGTTTAGCCTCTTTGCTTGCCGTTAGTTTGGCATCATCCATGATATCGTTGATATAGGATTGTGCCTCGGTTTTGGCTTCTTCCTTCAGTGACTCCACCAAACGTTCTTTGGCTTCTTCTGCCGATAGCCCTGAAATGTTTTCCAGTTTTTCTATTTCTTGGTGTTGCAGTTTTTCAAGTTCATCTTTCTTTTTATCAATGATTCCCAGTTGGGCTTCCAAGTTTTCTCTTACTGCGTCAGCTTCCGCTTTTTTACGTTGCAACTCTTCCTGACGTTGTCCCAAAGCCATTTCCCTTTGTTTCAATTTGTTTTCAGCCTGCTGTATTTTTTGATTGCGCATGGCCACCTCTTTTTCCAAATCTGCTTTCTTATTGAGAAATTTCTCTTTAACCTCCAGCAACTTGTTTTTCTTGATAACTTCCGCTTCTGTTTCCGCCTCCTTAAGGATGTTGTCGTATTTAGCTTTCAGTCCGTATTTGAAGAATACGTATGACAGTATTCCTCCTACGATGAAGCATGCAATGGATACTACTACTATTGTTACTAACATTGTAATTTAATTTTAAGTATAAATAAAAACGCACCGCTGAATATCCGGAATTTATCTTTCGGATATTTTGCAGTGCGTGGATTCTCTCTATAAATGATTGGCGGAGTGAATTTATTCACCCCTGAAATACTCTTCCAGCATTTCCGTCAATTCTTTTATTTTGACCGTATACGGCTCGGTGTCGTTACGTTGCCTGAGTTTCAGGTTCTCCTGTGCAAACTGATAGGCTACCATAGCTATTAGTTTTTCAGGTTGCAGGGTTTTGTAATGCTCCCGATACGCATTGAGTCTGACATTCACCTGTTTAGCTGCTTCCCTCATTAATTCCTCCTCCTCACGGTCAATGGTGATAGGATAGTATGAGTCTGCAATTTGCAGGTTTATCTTTATTTTATCGTTCATACATCTCTTCTTTTATTCATTCAACAGAGCGATGCATTTGTCGATTTCACGCACTAATTTTGACAATCGCAGCTTTGTCTCTTTCACATCGCTGCCGTTAAGGCTGATTGTCGTAGCTGTTTTTAGGTTCGTGTAGCTTACTTCCAGCTCTTTATAATCGGCTTGTGCCTTCTCGTTTTTCTCTTTCTCTACTTCGAGAAGTTGCTTAAGCTCAGCATTTTCACGCTTTAATTCATCGTGAAGATAGATCAAATGCCGTAGTCTCGCTTCAAAGGTACTTAATAGCTTTTTTTCTTCTTCTGTCATCGCTACACCAAAATTGTACACAAAAATACGATTAACTCTGATATTACAAAAACTTTTCGGCAGAAATTAGTCATTTTGAAAGAAAATAGTTGTTCGGGACTCATTTTACAGGTCTCTTTATGGGAAGTATAGTTTATTCTTTTACCATATTTGTTTCATTTGTTATGCTTGTCTCAGGTAATGAATCATAGTATAAAAACATCCGGGTGTTCTAGGATGAAACATGGGGATGTTGTTGGTTAAAACATGGGGATGTTTTTATACTAAATATAGGGATGTTTTTTATATATACTTTAATTTTCAATATATAAAATGTTGATTACTTATATTTGGTGAAGGGTGTTTTTAATGATTCAGTATGAATGTTTAAGCCTGTTTTAAGTCAAAAGATATCCTATCAGGCGCATCTGAATTTTAAAGATGAACAATCCCAAAATTTAAATATTTCTATCCCATTATCCAGTGTGCTTTGTTAGGCATCAGCTTGTACATCATGGCTGTGAACCCCCAGCTACATATAAAAATACATATCGCCATCAGGGGAACTTGTAATGGAATTGGCAATGATGACGGACCTATCAACAGGAAGAAAGGGCCTACGATGAAATAGTGTACCATGTAAATACCGAATCCGCATTTGGTCATGTTGGCAAGTAGTTTAATGATAGTTTCATTGGTAACTACTACCTTTTGCAATAGTAAGAATACTGCCAAAGTCATTAATAACACGTTTGGACTACAGAATGTGAAATACAGTTCCATTTCCATTTCTGTTGCATTTGCATTAGCGGCAGTCGTGCTAAAACCGGTGTATGTCACATAATAACCTATGGCAAACATCACTGCGCAGATAAAAAATGTCTTAAGCAAGCTCCAATTATTTCCTTGTTTCACATAATGTCCCAATAGCAGATAACCGTTGAACCCTGCAAAATAATAAAACATGCCGAACTCGTTCCATGTATCCGTACCGAAGAGATAGCCATTTCTATCAAACAGGCAGCCGGCAACATATTCTCTCAGATAGGGGATAAATAAGGAAATCACCCAGATGAGAAGAAAAGTTCGTTTGGTCTTCTGACTTGCTTTGTCGATCCATCCTGAGAAAAATGGCATATAAAGATATAACCCGATTATCAGATAGATATACCACATGTGATTTTCTTTGTGGCTGAAATTAAAGGGGATCATGGCAACATCTTTCAGAGAATCTGTTAGGCTTTGTGATTCGTGTCCTTGGGTATAACAGAAGAAATCGCCTATAATTTCTTTGGGCAGTCCGATGATTCCTGTGAACCAAGGGAACATGCTATAAAGTGCAGACCATATAAGGAACGGGAAGAGTACGCGGTATATACGCTTTTTGTAAAAACGCCCCAATGGTTGGTCTTGTTTGACAGGCAGGAGCAATAAACCGGTCATCATGACAAACAGAGGTACCGAAGGTCGCAAAAGAGAACCGTAAATTGCTGCCCAATGTGTATATTCAGGTATAACCCGCATTGTGGGAGAGATATAAAAAGGATCGATGCAATGAACACCGATTACCATCAACATGGCTACACAACGGATCACGTCGAGCCATACAAGCCGATTGTCTGTAATAGAGTTTTTAATCATGATATTTTGTTAGTTTGGTTTGTCGGCAAAGTTAGAGGTTAAGGAGGATGGGAATGAATAGAATCTAACCATTTTTGAACAATCTCTGATTAAACTCGGAGATAAATGCTTATTTTTGTGCCTTGAAGTAGACTCTTTAATTGAAAAGATATAAAATGTTGAAAATATTAGTGACCTACGCTGTTCAAGGCGAATTTGCAGAGATTAAATGGCCGGATGCTGAAGTTTATTACGTGCGTACCGGAATCGGAAAAGTAAAAGCGGCTTTCTATTTGACAGAAGCCATATCACAGGTAAAACCCGATATTGTGATTAATATGGGAACGGCAGGAACTATAAATCATCAAGTGGGCGATGTATTTGTATGCCGTCATTTTATAGACCGGGATATGCAGAAACTTGCTAATTTAGGAATGAGTTATAAACTCGATACATCGACTTTGTTGGAGCAGAAAGGGTTCTGTAGTCATTGGACGGAAGCTGCCACATGCAATACCGGAGATAGCTTCCTTACGGAACTGACGGATATTGAAGGAGATGTAGTCGATATGGAAGCTTATGCGCAAGCATTTGTCTGCAATGCCAAAGAGATTCCCTTCATATCCGTGAAGTATGTATCCGATGTGATCGGTCAGAACTCAGTGAAACATTGGGAAGATAAGTTGGCTGATGCGCGCGTCGGTCTTTCTCATTTCTTTAATGTTTTGAAAGAAAGTATATGATAGGTGACTCCTGCCGCGATCAGGAACATTAAAATCTTTACCCATACCAGTGGGATAAGAAAAAAGATACAATAAAGCATGGTTCCCCACATGAGTAAAAGTGAAATCACTTTGGCTCGGAGAGGGATTGCTTTATTTTCTCTATAGTTACGGATGTAGGGACCGAGGTGTCTATGATCGAGTAGACGCTGATACAAACGGGGAGAGCCTCTGAAATAAAGTGCGGCTGTAAGTAACAGGAACGGGGTTGTAGGCAATAAAGGTAAGAAGATGCCCAATATGCCCAATCCCAGAGAAATAGTTCCTATGACAATGCAGAGAGTTTTCATTTTGCAAATGTAGGAAAAATAATAGGAATATAGTTGGTGACTTAATAGTGTATAACCAAAAGGCATGGAAGACAACTTTATTTTTGTCCTTTTTTATAATTCTTAATTTGGATGAATCACTGGGTAACCTTATCTTTGTAATCTTTGCATCGAGGTGACATTAGATGCAGGAGTTTTTTAATATATATGACGATATGTATACAGTAATCAAACGCCTGGAGGTATCGGCTGCACATAGCTTGAGCCTCTCTTATCAAAGTAAATGTGAATATCTTCACGGTCACAATTGGATAATCACAGTATATTGCCGTTCGGCAGAACTGAACGCTGATGGAATGGTCGTAGACTTCAGCCACATCAAGCGTGCTGTGAAAGATAAACTTGATCACAGAAATCTGAACGATGTGCTTCCTTTCAACCCCACAGCTGAGAATATTGCACGTTGGGTATGCGAGCAAGTACCGCATTGTTTCAAGGTCGAGGTACGGGAATCGGAATCAAACACGGCTATTTATGAGAAAGATTAACGAAATTTTCTATAGCTTGCAGGGAGAGGGGTATCATACAGGTACCCCTGCCGTTTTTATCCGTTTTTCAGGCTGTAACCTGAAATGTGGTTTCTGCGATACTCGTCATGAAGACGGAAGGATGATGGGCGATGAAGAGATTCTCGATGAAGTGGGTAAATATCCTGCCCGGATGGTAATCTTGACCGGTGGGGAACCATCTTTATGGATCGATGAACCTTTTATCGATCTGTTGCATAAGGCCGGGAAGTATGTATGTATTGAAACCAATGGTACACACTTCCTGCCCACCGGTATTGATTGGGTGACCTGTTCCCCAAAACAAGGAACGAAGCTGGTGTTGACACGGATGAATGAAGTCAAAGTTGTCTATGAAGGACAAAATATTGACGTTTATGAATCGCTTCCTGCCGAACATTTTTTCCTTCAACCTTGTTCTTGTAGTAACACCCGTGAGGTGGTGGACTGCGTGATGCGACATCCGAAATGGAGACTAAGCCTGCAAACGCACAAACTCATAAATATTGAATGAGTTGCAAATTAACGGACTACAAATGGCTTGAAAAAACCGGTAGCTTGTGATTTGTAATTCCTAATTTGTAAATTGAAACTGATTATTATGAAGGTAGGTTTGTTTATTCCCTGCTATATCAATGCCATCTATCCTGAGGTGGGAGTGGCATCGTATAAGCTTTTGAAAAGTTTGGGAGTGGATGTCGATTATCCGTTGGACCAGACATGTTGTGGACAGCCGATGGCAAATGCAGGCTTTGAAGACGAGGCTTCCAAGCTGGCTCTTCGTTTCGATGATTTGTTTAAACAATATGACTACATAGTAGGTCCTTCCGGAAGTTGTGTGGCATTTGTGAAATTCAATCATCCGGGTATTCTTGCCAAAGAAGGGCATGTATGTGAGAGTGCAGGTAAAATCTACGATCTGTGTGCATTTATCCATGACGTCATAAAACCGGATAAACTAAATGCCCGTTTCCCTCATAAAGTAAGTATTCAAAACAGTTGTCACGGAGTGCGCGAGCTTTTCCTTTCAGCCCCTAGCGAACTGAATATTCCTTATTTTAATAAGTTGCTCGATTTACTTCGATTGGTTCAGGACATCGAAATCTTTGAGCCCAGCCATGATGATGAATGTTGCGGATTCGGTGGCATGTTTGCCATTGAGGAACCTGCGGTTTCCGTTTGTATGGGACGTGACAAGATACGGCATCATATGGAGACAGGAGCAGAATATATCACAGGTGCCGACAGTTCCTGCTTGATGCATATGCAAGGTGTCATCGAACGGGATAAGCTACCTATAAAGATCATTCATATTGTTGAAATTTTAGCATCGCAGTTATGAGTACCAAGCATGCAAAAGCCGCAGAGAAGTTCTTAGAGAACCCGGTTATGGAAGAGTGGCACAATGAAACCCTTTGGTTGGTTCGTGCCAAGAGAGACAAGATGAGCAAGGAAGTTCCGGAATGGGAGGAGTTGCGTGAAAAAGCCTGTGAGCTTAAGTTGTACTCCAACAGTCATTTGGATGAGTTGTTGACGGAGTTTGAAAAAAATGCGACCGCTAATGGTGCAATTGTTCATTGGGCGAAAGATGCTGAAGAATATCGTACGATCGTTTATGATATTTTGAATAGTCACGGTGTGAAGCGTTTTGTGAAAAGCAAATCCATGCTTGCCGAAGAGTGCGAACTCAATCCGTTTCTCATTGAAAGAGGCATCGATGTTGTTGAGTCCGATCTTGGAGAACGCATCCTTCAATTGATGAATCTTCCACCGAGCCACATCGTGCTACCTGCCATTCACATTAAACGTGAAGAGGTCGGTAAGTTATTCGAGAAGGAGATGGGGACGGAAAAAGGAAACTTCGATCCGACGTATCTGACGCATGCAGCCCGTAAAAATCTACGGAATATATTCTTGAATGCGCAGGCTGCCATGACGGGAGCTAACTTTGCCGTAGCTTCTACAGGAGATATCGTTGTTTGTACCAATGAAGGAAATGCCGATATGGGAACTTCTTGCCCGACATTGAATATAGCCGCTTTTGGTCTGGAGAAAATTGTTCCCGACATGGTTTCACTGGGCGTATTTACCCGCTTGTTAGCACGCTCGGCAACCGGGCAGCCTATAACCACTTATACATCTCATTATCGCAAACCTCGTGAGGGAGGCGAGTATCATATCATTATTGTTGACAACGGACGGAGTGCCATTCTTTCCAAACCGGATCATATCAAAACATTGAATTGTATCCGTTGCGGTGCTTGCATGAATACTTGTCCGGTATACCGTCGTAGCGGAGGATATTCATATACGTATTTCATTCCCGGGCCGATTGGCATTAATCTTGGAATGGCGCATGATCCGGAGATGTATTATGACAATCTTTCTGCATGTTCATTGTGTATGTCTTGTTCCGATGTCTGTCCTGTAAAGGTGGACTTGGCCGAACAGATTTATAAATGGCGTCAGATATTAAATGGTATAGGTAAGGCCGATTCCATGAAGAAATTCATTTCCGGTGGAATGAAGGTACTTATGGATAACCCGACTTTGTTTAATGCAGCTTTATGGGCGGCTCCGGTGGTCAACCATTTACCGCGGTTCATCAAGTACAATGATCTGGATGCATGGGGGAAGGGACGCGAATTGCCAAAGTTTGCCAGTGAATCATTCAATGAGATGTGGAAAAAGAATAAAGTAAAAGAAAAGGAGGAAACGAAATGAGTAGCAGAGAAGAGATCCTAGCTAGCATCCGTAAAAATACGCAGAAGCGTTTTGAATATCCCGAATGGGAAATAAATACGACTACTTATCCTGATGTAGTAGCCAAGTTTTGTGAAATGACCCGTACTGTAGGAGGTGAGGCGTTTATTTTGGCCAAAAACGGAGATGTAAATGACGTTATCCGTCGCAATTACCCTGAAGCTACCCGTATTGCTTCGGATATGGATGGGATAGATTGTGCCACTTTTGATCCTGATGTATTGGATAATGCCCAAGAACTGGACGGAACGGAAGTGGCTGTTGTGGCAGGTTCGTTTGGAGTGGCTGAGAATGCTGCTGTTTGGATTCCGCAAAACGTCAAATACAAAGCCCTTTATTTCATTGCCGAAAAATTAGTGATTATCCTCGACCGGAATCGGTTGGTAAGCAATATGCATCAGGCTTATGAGCAAATAAAGAATGAAAAATATGAATTCGGTACATTTATTTCCGGCCCTTCCAAGACTGCCGATATTGAACAGGCTCTGGTCATGGGAGCGCATGGAGCGAAAGATGTATTGGTGATATTGACCTGAATGTCCTTTTAGGTAAATATCATATTCATATGAACTTTTTGTTTCATGCTTATCAATCATTTGTCACTAATTGCTTATCACTAACCTGCTATGTACGCAAATAAAGTCAAAAAAGTAGTTGCTGTTCACGATCTTTCCGGAGTAGGAAGAGTGTCGCTTACTGTTGTGATTCCAATTCTATCTTCAATGGGTTTTCAAGTTTGTCCGTTGCCGACTGCTGTGCTTTCAAGTCATACTCAATATCCGCATTTTTCTTTCCTTGACTTGACGGAGGAGATGCCGAAGATCATTTCCGAATGGAAACAGTTGGGAGTTCAGTTTGATGCTTTTTATACCGGTTATTTGGGCTCTCCGGAGCAGATACAGATTGTTTCAGATTTTATTGATGATTTCCGTCAGTCAGAGAATTTGGTGGTGGTCGATCCGGTTTTGGGGGATAATGGGAAACTTTATTCCAATTTCCATGATTCGATGGTAAAGGAGATGCGTCAATTGATAACGAAAGCTGATGTGATAACTCCCAATCTCACCGAACTATTTTATCTGCTTGACTTGCCTTATAAAGTACAGAATACGGATGAAGAACTGAAAACTTATCTTCGTGATCTTTCTGACAAAGGTCCCGAAGTTGTCATCATAACGAGTGTACCGGTGCTGAATGATATCCATAAGACTTCCGTTTATGCCTATAATCGTACCGGAAACCGATATTGGAAAATAACTTGCCCTTATTTGCCTGCGCACTATCCCGGAACAGGCGATACTTTTACAAGCGTTATTACCGGTGCTTTATTGCAAGGAGATAGTTTACCGATTGCGCTTGATCGTGCCACTCAATTCATTTTGCAGGGTATTCGTGCTACTTTTGGTTATGAATATGATAACCGAGAGGGTATCTTGCTGGAAAAGGTATTGCATAATCTCGATATGCCGATTCAGAGTAGTAGTTATGAACTAATCTGATTGCTTAATGTCATTCACGAGTAGTGAATGTTTTTCCAATAGATGTGAATCTACGTTGCAAGATGCATGAGATGTGCCAAAAAGTTGCTGTTGATTCTTTTAACTACAAGCTCTTCCTTTTGGCACAGCTGCAGGACGAAAAGTCATTTATTTTTTTAATAAATATTCCACATTACCTCTGTGGTAATTTATGATTCCTTGTATTTGCTTAATCAGATGGATATTGCCTGCCAATTGAGTCATGAATTGGAGATGCATTCCTATGGCTTCATTATTTTTAAGTCGTTTCTTAAGCTCCACATTGTTTTGTAGCATATAAACTCCGCTGGCGTTTTGTATCTCAGCTATTCCTGCATTCCATTCATGGTCTCCTATAAACTGCAGACAATTGATATACTGCCTTAATTTGCGGAATAAGTTCTTTAATTTTATAGACTCATCCAATTCTACATATTGTAGTTGAGGATTTACGATTTTGGACATCTGCAAATAGAAAGCTTTCATTTCTTCTTCCGAGGTAAAGCTGATGTGTACAAAATACTGCAATTCTTTGACGAACCGAGAATCAACGGTTGATTGGGTGTTGTTTTCCATAAATCTGAAAGTTTTTAAAGATGAATAAATTGACTTATGGGAGAAGTGAGATGATGAAAAAGCGATCCCGCCTGTCCCATTGTCGAACACCACTACATGGTATTAGGGGTACATTAACACTCCCTATGGGGGTACGGAACCGCCATATAGGAATGCCATGAACGGACATATGAATGACCGCCATGAAGCTTTGGCAGGTTTCCCTACCATGTAGTTTAAGATGTTCGACAATGCAAATATGCGATAAAAATGAATTTAAAGAAGAAAAAGGAAAGCTTTTTATGTGGTATTGGCTTTATTTTGAGAGAATATCATTAAGTCGCTTTACAACAATTTATTTTCGGTATTGGTGATAAATGTATTCTGTTATTTTGATTATGCTATCAAGCATGTACTTTTTCCGCTTCATTTTTTGCTCCAGAGGATCGTATGATTTAAAATCTATATACCAGTTTTTGCCAGTATGAAGTTTGGGCAACGTGTATGTGATTATATCACTGATTGATTCGCTTTTTCGTTTTGTTATGCACATTTTTTTCTACGTTTTTCACATTTTTAAAACGTAGCATGGTTTGATACTCAGAAAATTTATGTCCGATATTTGTCCGACCTAAAAACAGAAAATAGCCATAAGTTGTTAACTTATAGCTATCTATCCTTGCACGGGAGGAGAGGCTCGAACTCCCGACACCTGGTTTTGGAGACCAGTGCT
>OODP01000291.1_pt1 | contig 49679 bp, 35 predicted proteins | sample 1671011 | NCBI WGS metagenome assembly OODP01 (sample SAMN06348113, study PRJEB24527) | human gut metagenome | biome: human gut; feature: ankylosing spondylitis patient; material: feces | host: Homo sapiens | place: China | collected 2015-10
CGCTAAGAGTTTATTCTTCAATCGGTTAAGTCAAACCGAGAAAAATCTAAAATAGAAAATGAACCCTTGGAAACCGTATTGCACAAAATGGAACGTTGGTATGGTGTACACATCCAACTCTCCGGTTCTCCGAAACATAAACATTACTGGTTGACCATTAAAACAGAATCATTAACCGAAATGCTTGAGGTTATCAATAAGATAACCCCGATCGACTATAAAATAGACGGAGAGGAGGTGAATATATCATACAAATAAAAACAAGATGAGCACGAAAGACGGCCATCCCTCGTGCTCTAAACACAAAACACTTTCAGCAAAATACTATCCTGCCAATGGTGGTAGGAAAGAGCGTATTGTATTTTGTAGGCAAAGGTAATATTAAATTTTTATTATACATTAAATCAAATTACAATGTCTAACATCAAACAGTTATTATGCGGTATTTTAACCTTATTTTACATGGTAAGTTCCGTACCGTTAATGGCACAAAGTACAACAAAAGTTCAGCTTTCGGCAAAAGAATTTTCTTTGGACAAGCTGATAAAAGAGATAGAGAGCAAGACAAACTTTACTTTTGTCTTTGACAGCTCCATCGACCTGAAACAAAAAGTCAACACCACATCCGGAGACATTTCTTCCATATTGAAGAAAGCCCTCGATCATAAGGATATCACTTTCGAGTTCATAGGCAAACAGATTGTCTTGAAAAAAGTAAAGGCACAAGCACCCGTAACCAAAAAACGTCTGTTAACCGGAAAGGTTACAGACGAGACGGGTGAACCCCTGATAGGCGTCAGTGTCTTGGTGAAAGGGACTACTATGGGAACCGTCACCGACCTGGATGGAATGTTCCACCTCAACGGAGACCTTTCCGACCATAACATGCTTGCGTTCTCGTACATCGGCATGAATCCGAAAGAGTTACAGATCGGTCAGAACAACACAATCAACGTCATATTGGAGGCGGACACCAAAGCATTGGATGAAGTAGTAGTGGTAGGTTACGGTACTCAGAAAAAACTGAATGTAACCGGAGCCATCGATGTCATTTCATCCGAATCGCTCGAGAAGATGCCGGTATCTAACATCACCCAAAGCCTTCAAGGGAGCGTACCGGGCATTATCATCACCGATGGAGGAGGAAAGCCGGGCACATCCCTCTCTATCAACGTCAGAGGACAAGGTACGCTGGGCAGCACGGAACCTCTGGTCGTCATCGATGGTATCCCAACAGGAATAGGAGATTTCAACATACTCAATCCGAACGATATCGAGTCCATCTCCGTATTGAAAGATGCCTCATCGGCAGCCATCTACGGATCGCGTGCAGCCAACGGTGTGTTGGTAGTCACCACCAAGAAAGGGAATAAAGAACGGAAGCCCGTCATCAACTTCTCATACAACTATTCCTCACAAGCGCCTACCAAAGTTCCTCAGATGCTGAACTCATGGGAATATGCCGAACTACGGAACGAACAGTTGACCAATTCGGACAAAATGATACAGTTCACACCGGAGGAGATAGAACTGATGAAAAACGGGATGGACCCGGATAACTTCTCTAATGTGAATTGGTGGGATCAAGCAGTAAAAAGCCATAATGACATGCAGAATGTGAACCTAAGAATCTCCGGGGGCGGTAACAAGATGAGCTACATGGTGTCGGGAGGCTATACCAGCCAAACCGGACTGATCGACTATACGGATTTCAAGAAATACAATGCAAGAGCAAACTTAAATTTCCAGATCATCGATAACCTAGACGCTTCCGCCAGTATCTCCTACTACCGCGATGAGACGCAAGTGCCTTACAATTACGACCGCTTCTTCGGCGAAGTGATGAACATGGCTCCTTACGTACCCGTAAAAAAGCAAAACGGAGATTGGGGGCACCTCAACAACGAGACGACCAATCCGATTGCCTGGATCAAAGACGGTGGTTACAGGAAAAGTTATGATGAGAACCTGTCCATGTCGATGTCTGCAAACTGGGAGATATTCAAAGGATTGAAATTGAGAGGACAGGCTGCCTACAATCACTGGACACCGGGACATACGGAAATATCCAAGACCATCGAAATGACGAATGAAGACGGTTCCCAATCATTGATCAACAACCCGAACGGTGTCAGCCGCCAGCTAATCACCAAAAATCTGATCGTCCTGCAAGGATTGCTGGATTACGAAAAGCAATTCGGTTCACACAACGTACATGCTTTGCTCGGCTACTCGGACGAACACTATACGAGTTCATGGGTAGGCGGATGGAGATGGTATGTACCGGACAATAACATGGAAGAAATAGACGGTGCCACCGGCTCAGGCGATGCACAGGGCACCTGGGGTTCGTCCGATGAATGGAGAATGCGTTCCTATTTCGGCCGTGTAAACTATGACTTTGCAGGAAAATACTTTGTGGAAGGAAACTTCAGATACGACGGTTCATCACGGTTGGCTCCGGGACATCATTACACTTTCTTCCCTTCCGGTTCGGTGGGATGGAGAATATCGGAAGAACCTTTCATGAACTTCTCCCGGAAGTATCTGGATAACCTGAAACTGCGTGCTTCCTACGGACAGTTGGGAAACCAGAGCATCTCCCTATACCAATATGCGGAGGTCATCACCACCGATCCCAAAGGATATATGTTCGGCCACAAATGGGTTCCGGGATCGTATATCGGCAAACTGCCTAATACGGAGATCGGCTGGGAAATCTCGAACATATTCAATATCGGTATCGATCTGGGCTTCTTCAATAACCGCCTGTCCGCTACTTTCGACTGGTATAACAAGAAGACCAATGACATCCTTCTAGATGTTCCGGTATCTTCCGTCATCGGTATCCCCGTCTCCGTACAGAATGCAGGAAAGATGAAAAACTGGGGATGGGAACTGCTAGTCGGCTGGAAAGACCATATCAACCAGTTCAATTACAGTGCTACCTTTTCACTTTCCGACCAGCGGAATGAGGTTCTCGACCTGAAAGGCACCGGTCCTTTCAAAGGCGACCGCACCATCACTCAGGAAGGTTATGCCCTGAATACTTTATATGCTTACGTAGCCGATGGCTTCTACACTTCCGAAGAAGAAATAGCCAACAGCCCGAAGTTTGAAGGCTACGCCAGCCAATTGAAGGTGGGAGACATCAAGTACAAAGACCTCTCAGGCCCCAACGGAGTGCCCGATGGTAAAATAGACAGTTATGACAAGACTTATGTAGGATGGAGTGCCCCGAGATTCATGTACGGGCTTGATCTGACAGCCGAATGGAAAGGGCTGGATGTACGTGCTTTCCTTCAGGGAGTGGGCAAACGTGACGAATACGTTCATGGACAAATCATCTATCTGAGTGGCGGTTTCAAACATATCCAGGAAGACCGGTGGAACCCGAACCGTTCCGTAGAAGACAATCTGCAACATGCCAAATACCCGCGCCTGACCGATGGCCAAGGAAACAATTACGAAATGTCCACCTTCTGGAAACATAACGCAGCTTATCTGAGACTCAAGAATTTCCAGATAGGTTATACCCTTCCCAAGAAATGGACAAGCAAGGTAACGATGGAAAAGGTACGTTTCTATTTCTCGGGAAACAACCTGTTCACCCTTACCAAGTTCCCTTATGTAGACCCGGAAGGCAATTCGAGCGGGGCATATTATCCACAACTGAGAACCTTCTCATTTGGCGTTGACATAACAATCGGAAAAAATTAAATTGATACATATTATGAAACATACCATTCTGACTTGCCTGAGCCTATGCCTTGCATTTTGCTCTTGCACAAACGGATTAGATTTATATCCTACAGATAAAATATCTTCCAAAAACTTCTGGAAAACACCGGATGATGCATTGAAGGGTGTCAATGCTACCTATCAATACGTTTTTCCCGAATCGGACGAATACGGATTGGACTTGCTTTTCTACGAATCGGCTTCGGACAATTCATACAACCAGCATAGCAACCAGTTCGGCAACTTCCAGCAAATCGCCCTCGGAGCGTATGAGTCCAATCATGCCGCTATCAAGAAAATGTGGGATTTGCGTTACGAATGCATCCGTAAATGCAATGAATTCATGGAAAATATAGCAAGGGTGTCCATGGACGATAACCTACGTGAGAGATACACCGGGGAAGTACGCTTCCAAAGGGCTTATGCCTATTATTACCTGATTTCCCTGTTCGGAGATGTCCCTTTGGTGGATAAGACACTCACCATTCAGGAAGCCGGTAAAGTGACCCGTACCCCCAAAGAAGCAGTTGCCGATTTCATTCTCAAAGATCTGGATGCAGCTATCGACGTACTTCCCGAATCTTATAGCGGAGACGATGACGGCCGTGCTACCAAATGGGCTGCCCTGGCTCTGAAAAGCAGAGTATGTCTCTTAATGGCAGGAGATTACCGGGAGAATCCCGACAGTAAATACTGGGGAATGGCAGCCGATGCCGCCTATAAAGTATGGAAAGAGAGCAAACACCAACTTTATAGAAAGGGAAGTTCCGGTGCCGACAGTTATGCCAAGTTGTTTTACGACAACGACGCCAGCGCACCCAATTCGGAAGTGATCTATGAAGCCCAATTCACCACCCTTGAGAGACCGCTTTACGGATTTACCGTCAAACTGGCTTGCGTCAGTGACGGTGGATGGAATTCATGGTCACCGACTCAGGACATGGTAGATGCTTACTATATGAAAAGTACGGGGAAACGCATCGATGAAGAAGGCTCGGGATACGATCCCGAAAATCCGTATGAAGACAGAGACCCGCGCCTGAAAGCGACCGTCTATTATCCGGGCAATACGACTCTGAAAGGGTTGACCTACAACAGTCAGCCGGGAGAAGGTGCCCCCGACCGGATGGATCAGCATAACGGTACAAAAACCGGCTATGGCTGGAAGAAATTCCTCGACCCGACCTTACTCGGCACATGGGATACCGGAAAAGATTTCCCCCTCATCCGGTTAGCAGAGGTATTATTGAACTATGCGGAAGCCAAAAATGAGGAACTGGCAGCACCCGACCAAAGTGTTTACGATGCAGTCAATGCCGTACGACTCAGAGTGCAGATGCCTAAGCTGGAAAAGGATCTTGATAAAAACAAGATGAGAGAACGCATCCGCGATGAACGCAGAGTGGAACTTGCCTTCGAGGGTACACGGTTCTTCGATATACGCCGTTGGCACATCGCCCACGAGGTCCTTAACCGAAACAACGGATGGATATTGGGCATGAAGCTCAATAACCCGGACAACTACATCGTGAACAGTGAAGGCCATGTACGTGCCGGAATCCGGACATTCAATCCGGACAAGCACTATCTATGGCCTATCCCGCAAAGAGAAACCGAACTTAATCCCCATTTATTACCCAATAATCCGGGCTGGAATTAAATAACTAACTTACATATAGTTTTTTTATGAAGAACAGAATTATAATATTCGTTATAACCCTGTTTACAGGGGTGTCATATGCCTGTTCGCAGGTAGATCTATCTAAATATGTCGATCCGTATATCGGAGTGGACGGAGGCGGAAATGTCTTTCCGGGACCTTGTGTACCCTTCGGAATGGTCAAACTCGGACCCGATTGTGGAAACAAGGACTGGAATGCCGGTTGGGATCCTACGGGCAACATACACGGGTTCAGCCATGTCCACGTCAGCGGTACGGGAGGAGGATGCAAGTATGGTAATATCCTGATGCTTCCGATAACAGGAGCCATCCAACTAAACGATTATTCTTCCCCGCGTTCGGAAGAGGCAATAGCCTTAAGTTCCTATTCTGTCAAACTGGACAGATATAATACACAAGCCCGGCTGACCGCACTTTCCAAAAGTGGCTTCCATGAATATACTTTCCCGGAGAGCAACGATTCTAAAATTATCATCGACCTGGGTAGCTTCTTGCAGTCCCATGAAAAACAGATGTTAGTGGGATCGGAAGTCAGGATACTTTCGGATACGGAAGTGGAAGGATACTCCCGGATCAGGGGAGGATGGAATGAAGGCGGTCCCTATACGGTTTATTTCTATGCCCGCTTCGATACCCCCGCCAAAGAAACGGGAACTTGGAAAAGCAACCGGTTGTATCCGGGTAAGCTCTCCCAAACCGATACGAATGAAAAGACCGGTGCTTATTTCACCTACCAGACAGTGAAAGGACAGAAAGTATGCGCGCAGGTCGGCATTTCGTTCATGGGAACCAACAAGGCAAAAGCCAACTTGGAAGAGATGAAGTCATGGAACTTTGAGGAGGTAAGGAACACCGCTGTCAACCAATGGAACGAGATTCTATCAAAGGTTCAACTTACAGGATCGGAAGAGAACAAGAAAATCTTCTATACAGCCATGTATCATAGCTTCCTACAACCTGTAAACCGCACCGGGGAGAATCCGAAATGGGCTTCCGACGAACCGTATTACGATGATTATTTTGCCATCTGGGATACGTTCCGGGCCACCCACCCCCTGTTCACCCTGCTGGTTCCTTCCATACAGACGGATATGATACGCTCCCTCATCGACATATACAAGCATGACGGCTACATGCCCGATGCTCGCAGCGGAAATGACAACGGCAGGGTACAGGGAGGCAGCGACTGTGATATCCTGATTGCCGATGCCATGGTCAAAGGGCTGAAAGGCATTGACTACGAGACCGCTTTGCAGTCGATGATAAAGAATGCCGAAATCGCTCCGGGAGGTGATGAACGGAAAGAAGGCAGAGGAGGAATAGACGATTACAACACATTGGGATACGTGTCGACCCGTCACGAACGCGCAGGAAGCCGTACATTCGAATACGCCAACTGCGATTTCGCAATAGCAACGGTAGCCAAACGACTCGGCAAACAGGAGATCGCTGAAAAGTATTACCAACGCTCCAATAACTGGCAGAACATCTGGAACGACGGGATTGAGAGTCTCGGGCACAAAGGTTTCCTTTGGCCGAAGAACGCTGATGGTAGCTGGTGCCCCGAAGATAAATTCTCTGTCTTTACAAGCGGCACATGGCCGGACTTCCTGTATGAAACATTCTCCTGGGAGATGTCTTTCTACGTACCCCACGATGTCAACAAGCTAATAGAGAAATGCGGAGGGAAAAAACAATTCATCAACCGGTTGGACACCTACTTCACCCATGAACGTTGGGATCAACGCTGGTTTATGGGATTGTTCCAGATTTCCAACGAACCGGGATTCCTTGTTCCTACTTTCTACAACTATGCGGGACGGCCTGACAAAACCGCAGAAGTAGTCCGCAAAACCCTGCGCACCCGTTACAACACAACCCGCGAAGGCATACCGGGGAATGATGATTCCGGTTCGATGTCTTCCTGGTATATCTTCCATGCCCTGGGCTTTTACCCTAACGCGGGGCAGGATGTATATCTGATTTCAAGCCCCCTGTTCCAGGCAGCAACCCTTTCACTCGAAAACGGGAAAGAGCTGAAGATCACTGCCAAGAATGCAAGCGACAAAAACATTTATGTACAATCGGTCAGACTGAATGGAAAAGAACTGGATAAATGCTGGTTCCGCCATACCGACATCGCCAACGGAGGAAGCCTTGAATTCATCATGGGCAGCAAACCTTCCAAATGGGGGAAATCGGGAGAGTTACCACCATCCTTGTCTACCAACTAATTTATGAAACAGCATATGACAAATAAAGGAAAATATTTAATCGGGCTTTTCCTCCTTTGCTCTGCAAGCCTGTACAGCAAAGATTTCAAAGTAGCTTCCCCGGACAACAAGATTACGTTGAACGTGAGTGTGGACAAGGGGATCAGTTGGAGTGTGAACTACGGTTCCACTCCCGTCATCACCCCTTCCTTCGTCTCTTTACGGACGGATAAAAAGACATGGGGAGAGGAGCCGCGTATCCGTAAATCGGATGTCCGCACCGTCAACGAAACGATTGAAGCCCCGGTCTATAAGAAGAAAGAAGTTGCCGACCACTACAAAGAGCTGAGCCTTACCTTCACCGGGAATTACGCGCTTCAATTCCGTGTTTACGATGACGGAGTAGCTTACCGGTGGATTAGTTCACAAAAGGGGGATATCACTATCTTATCGGAAAAAGCGGAATTCAATTTTGCGAAAGACGACTCGAAAGCGTATATCGGGTATGTCAATGCCAAAGAGCAGGACGTGTATGCATGTTCTTTCGAGAACACTTATAAACACATCCCCCTGAAAGAGATGTCCGATTTCTGGCCCGCCTTTGCACCGGTATTGGTGGAACAGGGAACCATTAAATGCGGAATCACGGAAGCCGATCTGGAAGATTATCCGGGCATGTTCCTCCGCCTCAACCCAAAGACCCGACAGGGACTGACGGGCGACTTTGCCCCCTACCCAGTCGAAGAGGTGCAGGGAGGACACAACAATCTGCAATCGCTCGTAGTGAAACGGGCAGATTACATCGCCAAGACCAAAGGTAACAGGACTTTCCCCTGGCGAACGGTTATCATTGCCGCTGCCGATAAAGATTTGTTGAACAACGACATGGTATACAAACTGGCAAGCCCGAACCGGATCGGTGATACTTCATGGATCAAGCCCGGCAAGCTGGCATGGGATTATTGGAACGCATGGAACATTTACGGAGTGGACTTTCGCGCTGGAATCAACACGAATACGTACCTATTCTACATTGACTTTGCCGCTAAAAACGGTATTGAATACGTATTGCTTGATGAAGGCTGGGCGGTGAGTACCGACATCATGAAGGTAGTACCAGAGATCGACCTTCCAGCCATCATCCGCTATGCCGAATCCAAAGGTGTGTCCATCCTTCTCTGGGGAGGATGGTTGCCCCTGAATCAGAAAATGGAGGAAGCCCTTGCCCATTATTCCAAACTCGGAGTCAAAGGTTTTAAAGTGGACTTCATGGACAGGGACGACCAGAAAATGGTTGATTTCTATTACCGATTGGCAAAGAAAGCCGCGGAACATAAGCTCATCATCGACTTTCACGGTGCTTACAAACCTACCGGTCTGCAACGCACCTACCCGAATGTCATCAACTTTGAAGGTGTCTACGGACTGGAATATCTCAAAGGAGACTATCCCGACATGCCTTTCAACGATGTGACCATCCCCTACATCAGAATGCTGGCAGGCCCGGTAGATTACACACCGGGAGCCATGTTCAATGCCAATAAAGAGAGTTACAGAGGTATTCATGCAATGCCCATGAGCCAAGGAACACGCGCCCATCAGGTTGCTTTATATGTAGTTTTTGAGTCTCCTTTGAACATGTTGGCGGATAGCCCCAACAACTACATGAAGGAACAGGAGACTACCGATTTCATCCGTCAGATACCAACCGTATTCGACCAGACGGTTGCCCTGGATGGAAAAGTGGGAGAATACGCTGTCACCGCCAGAGAGGAAGCGGGTACATGGTATCTGGGAGCTATTACCAACTGGGATGCACGGGAGATCATTATCGATTGTTCTTTCCTGAAATCCGGTAACTGGCAGATAGAACTGTTCAAGGACGGAATCAATGCCGACCGGAATGGTAACGACTACAAACGGGAAATCTTCAACGTGAATGCCGCAAGCAAACTGAAAGTGCAACTTGCACCGGGCGGTGGAATGGCTGCCATCATCAGAAGAACCAATTAATAACCTTTTAATTCATAGTAAAATGAAACATTCTAACTTATTTATCGCATGTTGCCTATCATTCATGGCAAGCAGTATGTCTGCAAAAGATTTTTATGTGAAAGTCGGTGCATCCGGCAACGGAGATTCCTGGGAGCAAGCTTCCGGTGACCTCTCTAAAACTCTGTTGAATGCTACTGCCGGATCGACGGTGCATGTAGCAGCGGGAGAGTATAAACCGACCCTGAATTTCAAAGGAGAGAACAGCAATCCGAAGGAGTTCCGCTTTAAAATTGCCGGAGGCGTTAACCTATTGGGTGGATATCCGGCCAGTGGCAACGGTGAAAGAGACCCGCAAACCAATGTCACTTCCCTGAACGGTCAAATCGATGATGGCAGCAGTGTATACACCATCGCCTACGTTACCTTGGGTGATCAGATGGCAGTAGTGGACGGCTTTACTTTCAAAAACGGAAACGGTGAAAACGGTGAACATTACGGTGACTTCAGCGGTGGCGCAGGTGCCATCATCCTGAAAGGCGGAAGTGAAGCTGAAGGAGGTTCGCCCGCAGGAATGGGGCTGAGACTTGCCAACTGTACCTTCGAGAACAATACCGCTGCATGGGGAGGAGCCTTGAAACTTCAACGGCCCGACAATCAGCAAGCGTTAGTGGTGCTTGAAGTGGAAAATTGTACGTTCGCAAACAACAAATCCGACCAGAACGGAGGAGCCATCGCTGCATGGGGATATAACATCAAACTTAAAGACAGCCAATTCATCAACAACACCGCCGAGATTTCGGGAAACAACGGTGGAGCATTAGCCGCTTATGAATCGACCATCAGCGCGGAGAACTGTATCTTCCAGAAAAACATTGCCGGTAGTAACGGTGGTGCCCTTTTCTCAGAAGGAGGACAGGACATGACCGTACTCAACTGCCAATTCAACGAGAATGCCGGTTGGGAAGGCGGTGCCATCCGTTATACCAACGCTGACGAGGCAGAAATGAGCATTCAGGTGAAAGACTGTACTTTTACGAAGAACAAAGATGCCAAATCGAACGGTAACGGTTCCGGTGGAGCCATCAACTATACCGCATGGAACTCTACCATCGAAATCACCAATTGCCAGTTTGATGGAAATACGGTAGGGAATGCCGGAGGCGCACTCCGCATCAACGGTAAGTTCAACCTCGATCATTGCGATTTCTATAACAACATTGCCGGAGACCATGCCGGAGGATGGCTGGATGCAGAGGTAGCCACCGTCAGCAATTGTACTTTCGGGAAGAACACCAGTACCGGAAATGCGGAAGGCACAGCTTTCAAAGGACAGATTAAAGACCTGACCGTCTCCAATTGCCGTTTCTTCGAGAATGTGGGCAATTCCATTCTCGGCATCGGATGGGAATCACGGGTAAACATGGAGAACATCTCCATCTACAACAACACAGCCACCGCACTGGCTTTCCAGAATGCTTTCGCTGACATCCGCAACATCACGATCAGCGGTAACAGATCGGTCAATAACGGAGCCATCATGAACGGTAACTGGGAAGGTTATTCGGAAATCAACCTGATAGGTGCCACCATCATTGGTAACGAGTCTGCCGAAGGAAAACAGAGCTTCTTCAAGACTGGAGGCGACTGTTCCATCACCCTCAACAACGCAATCTATGCGCTGAACACCGTAGGCGGAAATCCGGACGAAACGGATTACTCGACCGGAGACTTCATGTCTTTCGTACATCTTTATTCAATCTGGAACGACAAACGTTTCATCGATGCCGACGATTACTATGGCGAAGACATCTCCGATACTCCTATCCAGATCGGAACTACCCTCAGCGAACTGCAAGAAGTAAACGCACAGATGGTACATCTGTTGACGGGCGACAACAACCCTGCCATCCAAACGGGAAATCCCACACTGGCAGGAACGACAGACCAATTGGGAAAGACTCGCCCGGAGGCTCCAAGCATGGGAGCTTGCGAACCTTCCAACGAATCGGGTATCGAGATCGGAACCGTTGACGGAACAGAATCGTTGCTGATCTACCCGATGCCTGCCACGGGTGACTTTACGGTGAAAGCAAACATCGGAAAAGCCAACAACGCCCGCATATTGATTTATACCCATATGGGACAGCTCGTACAAAAGGATGCTATGCAAATGGACAACGGCACAGCCGTATACAAAGGGTACTTGCCCTCAGGAAACTACATTATTATGGTAGAGACGAACCAAGCAGTCCGCACAGGTAAATTGATTGTTAAATAAAGGAGAACAACCTGAGAGTGTGCCGGAACGAAACGCCACTGTCGAAAAGAAGGTAGGCACTAACTTCTGGCACACACTCTCTTTCTGAAAACCAAAGCAAAGACACTATATGAAAACAATATCCAAAATCATACTCTTGATGGTACTTTCGTCCACCCTATTCCTGCAAACGGTGGTAGCACAGCAAAGAATGGAATATACCTATCCTCAATATCCCTACGGCAAAGACTTGTCACAAACACTCACCTTCAAAATCATGTTGCGCTGTGCGCGTCCTCAGGACGTATCGAACCTTGATATGGGACGGGTATTGAACTACATCAAACAGATAGACTGCATCACCCGCGGACTCCCCAAGATAGTCATACTGGGAGGATTCCAGCAAGACGGGCACGACCATCAATATCCGTGGTGGACACCCATCAATGACACCTTTACAGCTCCCGGAGGACTGACCGGGAAGGAAGCCCTCTTGTGGCTGATGCAACAAGCACGCCGTTACAACACAAACTGTACTTTTCACGTCAACCCGTTCGATGCCTACAAAGACTCTCCCAAATGGGCACTTTATCAGGAGAAAGACCTCATCTGCCGGAAAGAGTCGGGTAGCTTCGTTCCCGGTGGTGTATGGTGGAACCGTCAGAGCTATATGGTCAATCTCGTAAAAGAGTGGGAAAGCGGAGTCACCAAGCAGAAGATAGACGAATTCCTGAAAGAAGTCCCCCTGGTCAAAGAGACGGGAGTACTCTATTTCGACAACATCACGCAGTATCCCGCCAGCCCTTATCACGGCATCACGAAAGACGACCAACGGGATGCGGTAAAGAAATGCACCGAGTACCTGAAACAGGAGTACGGCATCCAACTGATCGGTGAATATGCCGACCCGAAGCTGTACGGCTTCCTTACCCAAGGGATTACCTGGGACTGGAACAAGTCGCTCGAAGTAAACCAGATGGAGATTCCCGCCTACATCATGTGCGGTGGCAGGGACATTGCGCACGACACCCTTCTCGGTCAGCAAATCAACCTGAAACCCCACTTGCAGGTATTTGGAACCAGCCTGCAACTGGAAGATATCCAGTTCCAGTACTATCCGGACAGAGTGGTAAGGGAGTTTACCCACCACACACTCGCCTATTTCTATCTGAACCGCTTACTCCGCGAAAACTACATACAGGAAGGTTCCTTATACCGCCTGACTTTATCGGACAATGTGGTCAGTGAATACAGCAACGACGTACACAAGATATTCCGTGACGGCAAACTGGTAAAAGAAGGATACGACGTATTCCTCCCCGTATACTGGCAGAATCATCCCGAGATCATGGCGTACTCGCTGAACGGAGGCAACTTCGACTGGAACTTCCCCAAAGAATGGTCACAAATACAAAAAGTAGATATATACACTTTCAACGAGAGTTTCAACGGTTTGACCGTTGTAGAGTCCGGACGGAGCATAACCGGCAACCGAATCTCCCTCGCGATGGAAGCCAATAAAGCCCTCTTGATTGTTCCCACCGGAACCAATATGGCTTCCAAAGAAACCATCTATTCAAAACCCGCTTCGGGCAATGTCGTATTCTTAGGAAAAGACGAAACGACCCGGGGCGACTGGAATACCCGGTACGGCACGCAGGGATATGACATCTTCGGCTGCGACACCCGACAGGAGAAAGACAATGTGAAGATCGACTATATAGGCGATGAATTGCTTATCGCCAGTAAGGATGCTGCCGGCAGCAACGCCTTGCGCAGTCCCGAAGATGCTTCCAAACGTATTCAGGCAGTCAGGACTTCAAAGCTGCACCAACTGATAGATATCAATGTGAATGAAGAGAGACCTTCAAAAATCTCTCTTTACTTTGCCGATTATGAGAACAAAAACATCCAGATGCTGGTAGATGTCATTGATGTGAACACCAAGAAGGTGCTTCACTCCACCCTCCTGAACGATTTTGCAGAAGGTGTCTACCTGTCCTATTCCATAAAAGGTCATTTACAGGTACGGCTTACCCGTTTCTTCTACGATTATTACAGCGACCCCTCCTACCCCGTTTGTTCAGGCGTGTTCATAGACGAAGACAACTCCACCGGAATAAACCTCAACGAACCGGAGGCAAACGATCCCGTGAAAGTAAGAAACTACCCGAATCCTTTCAAGGAGCAAACCACCTTTTACGTGACCGTGGACAAACCGCAGAGCATTCAGCTCTCGGTTTACTCCACCCAGGGAAATCTCCTGTTCCAGACCTCCTGCCATGCCGGTAGTGCCGGGACTGTAGAATTCATCCTTCATGATACGGACATAAGTAAAGGTCATTCCCCCAATGGCCTTTATCTATACACCATTCGGACGGAAACCTTCCTGGAAGGAGGCAAACTCATGCAATATTAATTCCATCTGATAAAGAGACAGTTGACACCCCAATCACCGGCTTTTCAGACGCAGTAATTCAGCAGACTAAAAAAGGATATATAAAAGACTGGTTATCCATATCTTACAGTTAAAAAAGGGTTATCATACAACAAAAACATCCGGATGTTCTTATACAAAACATGGGGATGTTTTGATAGAGAACACCCGGATGTTTTTTGATAATACATGGGGATGTTCCGAACATTCCATTTAATCCTTGACATATCCGTAATATGGCTTTCATTTGCTACATCTTATGGATCGTTGTTTTGGATAACAATACCTGTCAAACAAAACCTACGACAACATTCTTAAAGATATGTCTTATGCTAGCATATCATTCAGCACATTAAGTATTTTAAGAATCAGTCAATAGTTATAAAAGCATGATCGTGAAAACACATTTTTTCCAATAGAAATACCACAAATCAAGTTGATTTTTTCCTCAAAGGAAAGTAAATTATCCTCGGGGAATAATCCGTTTTTCTCCGGGGATTGTTCATCTTGATCATCGAAAATGCACATATCTTTATATTAATATATATTTTATTGGTTCAGACTACCGTTCAAACTCTTTTTTAAGTTTCCTTCTTATACACTGATATATAAATCATTGCAAGGGCAATGACCGTTCAAAGTACCGTTCAAGTTTTTACAGCCTTTTTTAGTGAATTTCTACCCTCCTATAACGTTCCTTATTGCCACTAAAATCGACAATAGTAAATGGGCAGTTATGCATATGATAAGTATCTATTTGCCCTTCTTACAACCTAATCGGCCTCCACCGCGTTAATAAAGCATAATTAGTTCTCTAAATGATTGGAATTCTTATACATTATTTGTAATTTTGAAAACAACGTTAACTTTTCAAATATTGGGATGCAAGACTAGATTTTTACAGGAACAATAATATTATAAAACTGTGGCGACCTTAATAAACAAAAATTAAAGTATAGTCTAATTATAACATCAATCAAGAAATGTCAATTATGGAAAAGTTAGTAGCAAATATAATTTATGCATATAATATTAAACACATGTATGATGATAATAAAACTCGTCCAGGTACATGTCCTGTCTGTCATAATACAATTGAAAAAATACCAGATAGCATGTACAAAGTCCCGAAAAAAAAAGGAGATATGTTTTACACTTATGACGGATTTTGTATCGTGTCTGAGAGGTTTAAGAGCTTTTGTGATGAAAGGGAATATCCAAATTTGACTTTCATTGCATTAACTAAATCTGTAGGATTTTATTTTTTCATGCCACAGGATATTTATGAATTAGATTACAGCCGCAGAGAAGTTGAATTTATTAATAAACGAAACTGCTGTGGAAGCTATGACGAGGTTATCGGATCAGTTCCCTCGTATAAAGCTCCCGATTTTTCAATAGATACCAATGATTTTATATGCCGTTCTAAATGGGCTTTTGGTTCCTATGGGCAGAAAAATCTATTAATAATTGTTGGATTGGACACAGTAACTGCAATGAAAGCCTATGGATTAAAGGGAATGTATTTTAAGAATGTTTATTTATAGTCTCCAAAATACACAGCTAAAATTATGGAAATATATTATGATAAGAATTGAGAAACAATACATAGAAAAAATCGATAGAGAAACTTTGAAAACCTTCCCTGACATGAAATATGATAAGGTGGATAACTTCTTTTCTCCTATTGTAATTGAACAGTCCATTATTGGAACCCTCGATCTTGTAGCATTAGAAACACATTCAAGTGTAACAATCAACAAATGCATCATCAATACCTTATATCTGAATTTTTGTTGGTTCCGACAAGGTTTGGATTTTTCCGGGAATATGATTACCAATGATGCTGTCTACGAAGCCGGTGTACATAATCAAATGCCATTTATAATGAAAGACAATGTTTTTCAAGGTTTTATGGACTTTTTCGATTGCCAGTTTGATGCCGAAGTACATGTTACCGGGAATATCTTTTTAAAAGGGACTAATTTGTTGGGAAATAAAGGACAAGGATGGGAGAACACGTTCAATTCACATACAATAATAGAAAATAATTACGGAATTCTTGATGTTTCCGAATAGCCCTTCATATCCATCCCTTTACCAGTCTCGTCAATCTGCCCTGAACGGTATAATAAATGAAATCCAAGTGAGAATCCGTCATATTGATAAAATGGAACTGGAGAAATGATGGTAAATAGAAAAATATTTCATACTTTTACGGACACATAAAGAAGAAGTAATAAAGTACTGTTCCAATGTGTATTAAACAAATGATAAAAGGGGAAAACAAAGTAACTGCAGAACTAATATTTTTAAGATGAAAAGCGTCTGGTTTCTACTTATTATATTATCCAGTTTTACCGTGTCATGTACACCTGCCAGTTCAGACAAGCTTCCCGTGGAAGCTACATTGAAAGAATTGGATGAAACATTGAGCCATAAGGCAGACTATGAGCAGAATAAAGAGCAACACCTGCAAAGCATCAAGAAATTGGCAGCGAATGCCAACACACCGGAGAATCTTTATATGATATTGGATAAGTTATATTCCGATTATTACAACTACAACAATGACTCTGCCTTCTTTTATGCCAACATCAAGCGGCAACTGGTGACGAAAAACCGACTTACCGAACAGGCTATCGACAGCGACCTGGACTGGGCGGAGGTACACTTGATTGCCGGCATGTTCAAGGAATGTTCCGATGTTTTGGACAAAATCATTCCTGAGGAAGTAGATTCTACTTCGCTGCCGAAATATTATTACCTGTACCGCTCCTTATACCGGGCAATGGCCTCCATCGCCATAGAAGATTCGTTGAAAAAGAACTATACGAAGAAAGGATTGGAATACCTACAGAAAAGAAAGGATATTTTAGACCCGAAATCAAGCGACTACTTATATTCCGAAGTCGAAGCATTGCAAAACAAGCAACAAAACGAGAGGGCTATCGAACTCCTGCTCCAACGGTTTCACGAACCGGGCACCTCGTTACAGCAACAGGCTGTATTAGCCTATATGATCGCCTCTTCTTATCAGGAACAAAACGAACCGGAGAAGACGATTTATTACTATACACTCAGTGCTATCAATGATGTAAAGACGGCAACTCACAAACATACCTCCCTCCATCGCTTGGCAAACTTGCTTTTCGAAACAGGAGATATCGAACGGGCATACAGTTATATCAACTATGCCATGGGAGATGCACTGAACGTAAATTCAAGAGTGAACATACATTCCATCACACGCCTGCTTCCCATCATCCAGCAATCGCATGATCAGATGATGAAAGAGAAACGCAGACAACTTTATCTTTTGATCACTGGTATCAGTTTACTTTCAGTCTGCTTATTGGTTACCATTTTTATTGTTTATAAAAATAAGAAGAAAGTATCCGATGCCAAACATCAACTCGCCCAGGTGAACGAGGAACTGAAAGAGGTAAACAGCAAACTGACTTATACCAATACGTGCCTGCAAGAATCCAACAACATCAAAGAGGCGTATATCGGTTACTATATGGACTTATGTTCTACCTATATCAACAAAGTAGAAGAATACAGGAACAATCTGAATAACATAGCCCGCAACGGAGGAGCAAACGAAGTAATGAAGGCACTCCGCAAGCCTTCTTTCCTGAAAAATGACTTGGATGCCTTTTATGAAAGCTTTGACTCCGCTTTTCTAAAAATATTCCCGGACTTCGTGAAACAGTTCAATGCTCTCCTGCAAGAAGACAAACGGATAGACCTCAAGCAAGATGAGTTACTGAATACAGAGCTGCGTATCTTCGCACTGATCCGTCTAGGCATTGGTGACTCCATCAAAATAGCAGAGTTCCTACGCCGTTCACCTTCCACCATCTATAATTACCGGGTGAAATACCGAAACGCAGCAATCAATAACCGGGATGATTTCGACAATCAAGTCAGGAATATAGGCCAATAGGAGTACGTATGGAAGATACATACTTTTTATCAAATTCCATGTTGTGACATAAATTCATGCACCAACTGCAAGCATTTAAAACATAAAGTGTTATATTTGTCGGATTAACTAAAAAATGGAGGAAATACCATGAAAAATCTATTTTTATCGTCAATGTTCTTGCTTGCTGCCGCCTTGATGATCGGATGCAATAGTAATGATGAGAAGACGGACACCATCGAACCACCGGTAAACAAAACTTTGGCAGTTACCGAATTGAACGTAACTGATTGCTTGAACCGTACCCGGACAGACGAAACGGAACAAGAGTCGTTTTATGTAAAGTTGCAGGCAGAAGGCATTCTTAAAGCAGAACACAAAAACCTACAGACCAATTGCGGATATGAACGGATGCAGATAGGAGCTAAGCAATCAGGTGACACTATTATTATCAAGGAAGACGTGTATATCGTCGCTTCTGCCGATTGTATTTGTTCCAGAAATGTATCATTCAAGGTAAGTGATATCCAAAAGAAGAAATACTTTGTGAAATTATGTCCGAGTGAGATTGATAATTCTACTTCTGAAACATTCTCCTCCATGCCTAGGATTTTCACGATTGATCTTGAAAACTCAGACGAAGTAACTGTCACATGGTAAAAACAACATATATATCTGTATGGAAGATAAGCTTATCATTCATACAGATATTTTCTAAAAAAGGACCTTTTTCCTACTAACCAGCCCCCTTTTCAACACAAAAAGAACGTCTTACCATACTACTTCCCACTACTAAAATATCAAATAAGTAAAACCTAAAACCTTTAATTATCAAATAATTAATTAATCTATCTACTACTATTTCAGGCTTGGCCTTTTTCTTTGATTATTCTTATCCATACTTTTGCCTCAACAATATATGCAATCTGCATATCGAACCTAAAAATTTATTGTTCTTTAAACTCTAATTTATTATGATTCAAAATCAATCACGATGGGGCAATATCCGCTCCTTGCTATGCATGCTGATGGGCATGTTACTCTCAGCAAATGTGTTTGCACAACAGATGACGGTGCAAGGACATATTAAAGATTCTAATGGAGAACCCATTATCGGGGCAAACGTTATCGAGAAAAATACGACAAACGGTACCATCACGGACTTCGATGGTAACTTCCGGTTGATGGTAAGCCCGGATGCCACCCTTGCTATCACCTACATCGGCTATACACCGCAGGAAGTAAAAGCAGACAAACAACTAGTAATCACTTTAAAAGAAGACACACAAGTGCTGGATGATGTAGTAGTTATCGGTTACGGTTCGGTGAAGAAATCGGATGCCACCGGATCGGTGATTGCCATCAAGCAGGAAAAGATCGGCAACCAGACTACTGCACAAGATGCATTGGTCGGCAAGGTAGCCGGTGTGAATGTCGTACCGGGCAGCGGTGCCCCGGGTGAAGGAGCCACAATCCGTATTCGAAGCGGTGCCTCACTTTCTGCTTCCAACGACCCGTTGATCGTTATCGACGGTATTCCGGTGGACAACTCTACCATCGAAGGGTCAAGCAACCTTATCGGTTCTATCAACCCAAGCGACATCGAAACCTTCACAGTGTTGAAAGATGCTTCGGCCACAGCTATCTACGGTTCACGTGCTTCTAATGGTGTTATCATCATTACGACCAAAAAAGGTTCTAACAATGGAGTCAGAGTAAATTATACGGGCAACTTCTCCGTAAGTTCCAAAACGGACAAGATGGATGTACTGACTGCAGAAGAGTTCAAAGCTTTCGTACCGACCGTGACAGGCGTGCCTGCACAACCCCAGTTTGGCAATACTTCCACCGACTGGCAGGACGAGATCTACCGCACGGCTTTCGGACAGGAACATAACGTATCTGTAGCAGGAAGCGTCAACCCAGAGACTCCTTACCGTGCTTCTATCGGTTACACCAATCAGGACGGTATCATCCGTACCAACAAATACGAACGTCTGACTGCAAGTGTCGGCTTCGGAAGCAAGTTCTTCGATAAGCACTTGAGCATCGATGTGAACGGAAAATTCTCCAAAGAGAATAATCACAAAGTGGATAACAGTGTTGTTGGCAATGCTGTCAGCTATGACCCGACACGCCCTGTAATGACAGGAAGCGCAACTGCTTCGGAAGATCCGGGACTGGGTTATTTCATTTGGATGAACGGCAATTCTCCTATGGCTATCCAGACTGACAATCCCGTAGCCCAAATCGAATTGCAGAACATGAAAAACAACTTGACACGCTTCATGGGTAATGCTACCATCGATTATAAAGTTCACGGACTGGAAGATCTTCGTTTCAACCTGAACTTAGGTTATGACGGACTGACCAGCAAATACCATAAAGATGTTCCCGAAAAGGCAGGAATGATGTACACACAGAACCAAAAAGACGGTACCGGACTGGCTCAGTACGGCAAGCAACAAAAACGTAACTATCTGTTGGACTTCTATGGCAACTATACCCACACATTTGCAGAGAAACATGCACTGAGTGTAATGGGAGGTTACGGCTGGCAACATTTCTGGAAACGGTATGACTCGACTACCAATGATCCGGCAGGCAACGAACTGGCTTCTCCAAAGCATAATGAATCGGAATATTACCTGTTGTCATTCTACGGTCGTGCCAACTACTCTTATAATGACCGCTACATGATCACCGCCACTTTACGTTCGGATGCATCATCACGCTTCAACAAAGACAACCGTTGGGGCATATTCCCCTCAGTAGCCTTGGGATGGCGTATCAACCAGGAAGACTTCCTGCGTGATTCGGATATCATCTCCGACCTGAAACTACGTTTGAGCTACGGTGTGACCGGACAGCAAGACATCATCAATGACTATCCTTACATGAGTACATTTACCGTTTCTTATCCTGAATCTTGCTATCAGTTCGGTGACAAATGGTATCACACTTACCGTCCGGATGGTTTCGACAGCGATATCAAATGGGAAACAACGACGACTTACAACGTCGGTCTCGATTTCGGCTTCCTGAACAACCGCATCTATGGTTCTATGGATTACTATAAACGCTATACCAAGGACTTGCTGAACAAGATCAACGTGATTGCCGGAGTCAACTATGCACCGGTTCTCTTCACCAACATCGGTAAAATGGAGAACCAAGGTTTCGAGTTCTCAATAAATGCCATCCCGGTACACACGAAGGACTGGGAATGGACAATCGGCATGAACTACACCAATACCCATTCCAAAATCACGAAATTGAACGTGGTTGATTCTAACTCTACTTATGTGGAAACAGGAGCCATCTCCGGAACGGGTAAGTTCGTACAAGTATTCATGGTGGATGAAACTCCGTATACATTCTATCTGGCAAAACAGGCTTATGACGAAAGCGGCAAGCCAATCGAAGGCAAATACATACAGCCGGACGGTTCCATATCGGAAACTGAAACCCGCTATGCAACAGGAAAAAGCGCACTTCCAACTTCTATCCTCGGCTTAAATACCAGACTGAGTTATAAGAATTGGGATCTTGCCATCAGCGGACACGGTTCTTTCGGAAACTATATCTACAACTATGTAGCTGCCGACCAGTATAAAGAACAAGTATATAGCGACCAAGGTTCTTACTCCAATATCCTTCGTAAAACACGCGATTCAGGTTTCAACCAGCAACGCCTTTATACGGATTATTTCCTCGAAAAAGGTTCGTTCTTCAGAATCGATAACATCACGTTGGGATATACCTTCAAACGCTTGTGGGATAACAACAGCACTTTGCGCGCAACATTCAGCGTGCAGAATGTAGCTACCCTGACCGGTTACAGCGGACTTGACCCGGAAATATACAACGGAATAGACAAAGAGATCTATCCGCGTCCGAGAACTTACACGGTAGGTCTGAACCTTACTTTCTAACCAACATCAACCATAATAACGAAAAACAATGAAAAGTATAAAACATATATTTATAAGCGTGGCTCTATTAAGCAGCCTGTTCATAATGAGTTCATGTTTTGGCGATCTCGACACGATGCCACTGGACGATAATCAATTAGTCGGTGAACAAGTATATAAGACGAAAGAAGGTTATGTCGGTGTACTCGCCAAATGCTATGCCTCCCTTATCCAAACCGGACAGCAAGGTGGAGACGGCGGTAACGGTGACCTTGAAGGAGCCAACGAAGGTTATTCCGGCTATGTACGTTGCCTGTTCTATTTGCAGGAATTAGCCACGGACAATTTCATCATGCCGTCCCAATCCAACGGTCTGCGCCACTGCCTGAACATGACCTGGACGGAATCCAACGCAGGAGTGATCAAATGGACTTACCAACGTCTGTACATGTCCATTGCCTACTGTAACGAGTTTCTCAGAGAATGTACCGAATCAAAGCTGAACGACCGCGGACTGCTCAATGAAATGAAAGACGAATACCAGTACTACCGTGCAGAGGCTTCGTTCATCCGCGCTTATTGTTATGCCATGTTATGCGACCTGTACGGATCTGTTCCGTATATCGACGAAGATACGAAAATAAAAGATATCCCCGAACAGTGGAGCCGTAAACAGATCTTCGATTTCACGGTAAATACGCTCCTCGATCTTCAAAACGAACTGAAAGAGCCGGGAACAAACGAATATGGCCGTGTAGACCGTGTGGCAGCTTGGTTCCTTCTTTCCAGAATGTATCTGAACGCACAGACATGGGTAGGAGAAAACAAATATGACGATGCATATAAATATGCAAAGAAGGTAATTGACAGTAACGCTTATCCGTTGGCAAGCGATTACCGCCACATCTTCCTGGCAGACAACAACACTTGCAAAGAGATTATCTGGCCGTTGGTTCAGGACGGAGAAAGAGCGCAAAGTTCGGCAGGAACCAACTTCTATGTAAAGGCATTCGTCAATGGCCCGATGGACGGACTCTACAACACAGGTGTAGGTTCCAAAGGCTGGGGTAACGTTCGCTCCAAAACCACTTTGGTAGATGCATTCGACGCGAATGATGTCCTGTTTGACAAGACAGATACTTGGGGGAATAAAAAACACGATAAACGCGCCCAATTCATGACTGCCCTTGAAAATCAGAAGAAGGAAACTTGGGATGAGAACGACCAGATGACCAGCACATTCACCTGCGGTTATGGATACATCAAATGGAGAAACGTGACTAAAGACGACAAGATATGCGCTTCTGGTGATACATATACTTCCATCGACTTCCCGTTGTTCCGTACCGGAGAAGCTTACCTGACCGCTGCCGAAGCTATCCTGAGAGGTGCAAACGCACAGAAGTCAGAGGCCCTGGGATATGTGAACGAAATCCGTGCCAGAGCTTACATGAGTGACGAGTACGCACAGGCAGGTATCAGTTCCGAAATTTCCGGAAAGATCGGTGAAAACCAACTGACACTGGACTTCATTCTGGACGAACGCCAAAGAGAGCTGGCTTCGGAACTCACACGCCGTACCGACCTTATCCGTTTCGGAAAATTCACCAAAGGCAAAAACTGGGACTGGAAAGGAGTAGAACGTCTTGGCAAAGATGTGGACGATTTCTACCAACTCTTCCCCATCCCCGACAGTGAAATGACAAACAATCCGAAGCTGGTTCAAAACAAAGGATACAATTAACTGTATCAGTTAACAATATATATTAATATGATTTCAATAGTGGCCCGGAAGGCTGTGTCGTGATGACACTCGCCTTTCGGGAGCTATTACCCTAAAAAACTCTGTTTGAATTATGAAACTTATTACCATCTCTTTCGGCTTCCTGTTCTCGCTGTTCACCCTTTTCGGCTATGCTCAGACCACACAGGAAGAAATATATTCGAATATCGAAAAAAGCGGAAGCGTATACTATGCCTACCCGGACATCAACGAGTCTTACACACCGGCTCCCAAAGGATACAAACCTTTTTACATCTCTCATTACGGCCGTCACGGATCACGTTATCTGATCGGTGACAATGATTATCTGACCATCATGGAGACACTGGCCAAAGCCGATTCGGTAGGTTTTCTGACCGAAACCGGCAAGGATGTCCGCAAACGTCTGGACATTGTTTGGAAAGATGCAGAAGGACAAGGAGGAGAGCTTACTCCGATGGGCTACCGGCAACACCGAGGCATTGCAGACCGGATGTACCACAACTTCCCGGAAGTTTTCAAAGGACAACGGCAAATCAGCGCACGTTCCACCGTTGTGGTACGCTGCGTACTGAGCATGACCGCCTTTTGCGAAACGTTGAAAGGGCTAAATCCGAAGCTGGAATTTACTTATGGCTCGGGAGAAAGATATATGAGGTATCTCAATCATTGGAACAAGGAAGCCCGTGAATTCACCTCCGACCAATCGGCATGGCGCGCAGACTACAGGCAGTTCCGTAAAGAACACATCCGCCCGGAAAGGCTGATGAAACTGCTCTTCACCAACCAGAACTACGTAAAACAGCATATCAATGCGGAAGACCTGATGATGGGACTCTACTGGGTAGCTTCGGACATGCAAAACACGGAACTCGACCTTTCTTTCTATGACCTATTCGAAAAAGAGGAGTTATTCAACATCTGGCAGGTGATCAACTACGGGCATTACGTGTGCAACGGGACCTGTCCGTGGGGTAAAGAGATCGTACAACGCACATTTATCCCTCTTTTAGAGAATATTCTCAATTCAGCCGATGAAGCCATCAATAACACTTCCGTGGCAGCAACTTTACGTTTCGGCCACGATGGAAATGTCATGCCCTTGACCGGACTACTGCAATTGGAAAATTGCTACAACGAGGAGAACAATTCCGCTGATTTCTACAAAGTATGGAGTGATTTCAAAATTGTTCCTATGGCGGCAAACGTGCAGATGATTTTCTTCCGGAAAGATAAAAGTGACGATATCCTTGTGAAGTTCATGCTGAATGAAAAAGAAGTAAGCATTCCCCTGGAAAGCGATGTGAAGCCCTACTATCATTGGAAAGACGTAGAAAAGTTCTACAGGAATAAAATCGAGGAATTGCATAAGAATAAATAACTTCATTATCTAACGGTTCATTGAAAAATGAACCGTTAGATATAACCTGTCTGAAGCCGCCCCCTACCGATGTAGGGAAAAGCATACTATCTTACTTCCATACTTCCACTCATTTCTTTTAATAAGAGTAAGCTATTGTTCTTATTTTCTTTGACGGATACCAAGAGATTCCCATAGTAACCTTCATGTCAATATCGAATCCTCCCTTTGTTCCGGGTATCCATGAAGGCATACCGCTAATCATACGCATGGCAGCCTCATCCATCGACACCAGTACCCGTTTTTTATAAGTCGGATTTGAGATACTGCCATTCGATGTAACTTTAAACGTTATTTGTATTTCACCATATCCGGCACTCTTTATTGCAGGGGCTCCCGGCCTACGGTAATTATTAAGATAATTTCTTACCGACTCTGTCATTTTGGGTGCAACAATTTTATTATCAGCCTTCACTCGCTCCTCATATTTAGCTTTTACGGTATTATAAAGCGGACGGGCATCTTCATATCCGGCAGACAAAAGCCGCTCCAAGAGAATGAGAGATTGTGTTATACAACTTCTTCCATTTATACCGTCACCATAGAAATTAGTTGCATATTGGGCATCAGAAATACTAAAATGCGGATTATCCGTTGTTCCCATACCCTTATAAAGCATTTCGGCAACACGCAACTTTGTAAAATTATTGTAATCTCCATCCTTCTTAGCATACCATTTCAGTGCATTCTGCCAATCCACTTCTGTTCCTATCCCATCATAATACATGTCTCCAATAGTAGTATATAGCCATGTCTGTCCATGATTGGCAGCTCGTTCTGCATACATCAATGCTCCGGATAAATCCTTTTCTGTTCCTTCACCGCATAGTTTAGCCTGATAAACATATAATTCGCCCTCGCTTTCTCCTTGCTCTGCCGCTTTCAAAAAGTAGCTGTATGCTGTTTCCAAGTTCTTTGCCACACCATGCCCCTCTTTGTAAAGCCGTCCTATACTTCTCAAGCACGGAGGATAATTACGAGCTTCTCCTTTTTTATAGAGATTCATAGCTACGGTGTAGTTTTTCTCAACCCCTTTTCCAAACTCATACATATATCCCAAATAGTCCAATGCGGCTAAACTGCCATTCTTTGCTGCCCGCTGAAAGTAGGGTACTGCCGATTGATAATTCTCATTCATAAAATAACGGATACCTGTTTCCGTATCAAAATCATTCTGTGCAAATGCCATCACTGCACATAGCATCAATATACTGATTAAATATAATCTCTTCATTCCATTAAAATTATTAGTTATTACTCCATCCTAGGTCATCATTTGCTATCCCTGCGATAGCCTTGTCACTTACATAAATAGTTATATATCCGGGTGAACCTTTCATCTTTATATATTGTCCGGAACCGCGCTTTCCGTTGTACCCACCGAACTTTTCGATAAGTGCATCATACAGTAGTCTGGCGTTACTGCGATCGGACAATATAAGATGCAAGGTTATGTAATCCAGACGAGCGTTCGGCAAGTCATGTACGGTAGTTCCCCACCAGCCATCGGACACTCTTTCCACAAAAGTACCTTCTGCATAGATACCATAATCCAAATCAGGCGAATACTTTCTCTCTACACTTATTGCGTTTTCTCCTAAGTGGTATTTCTTTCTGAAATCAGAGATGCTTGTTGCAGTTACTTTTATTCCATCCACTTTATTGTCATTGAGCATGAAAAGAACCCAAGATACAATGTCGTCCTTATTAAAATATTCAGACTCTACCGACTCTCTGACAGGCAAAAAGAATATATCTGATAAATTGGCTCCATCAAACTGAGGATTCACTACGTATTTCCCATCTTTATTAATGAGTCCCCATTTACTTCCCAAATAAGCCCAAGCAACATCACCAAGGAAGGGTGTGGCAAACTGGAACTGTGGATTGATTTCTATTTTCCCCGATTTATCTATATAGCCACACTGTTTGCCCATCACAACAGGTGCCAGTTTACCTCCCAGAAAAGGAATAGCTTCCTCAAACTGCGGATTGATGATAATCTTGCCCTTTTCATTGCACCATCCATATACGTCACCTATTCGTATAATGTATCGTCCATCGTCCCAATCCATTCTATCAAACTGCGGATTGATGACAAATTCTCCCTTCTTGTTAATCACGCCATACTTATCTCCGGACATGACAACCGCCCTCCCGTTCATAAAGTGTTCTGCCGAATTGAACTGGCAGTCTATCACTACATTACCTTTCTTATCTACATATCCAAAAGTTCGGTTCAGGCTTTGTACAGCGGCCAATCCATCTACAAAGTTAGATGCAAAAGCGTATTCTATCGGTAGTTCAAACGCGGTGTTACCATTTCCGTCAATTGCCCAATATTTGCCATTATCATTGACGGCTATTGCCAGCCCGTCTGAATAATTGGATACACTCCTTGCTGCTTTTATCTCTGAAATCACCTCTCCACCCGTATTTAACAATACGGGAGCCCCTTTAGGAGCTACACACCAAGCTTTCCCTTCAAAAAAGTCCGTAGCACTACTATATGTAGGGTTTATCACAAACTTTCCATCTTTGTCAATGAATCCGTACTTTTCATTGATACAAACTTTAGCTAGTCCATCAGAAAAAGCATTTGCCATATCAAACTGTGGGTTTATGACATACTCCCCTTTCTTATTGATATAACCCCACTTATCACCTTGTTTTATGGGTAACAGAGAGTCGTCAACATTTGCTCTTCCGTCCGATGAACAGGAGGCGCACAATAACAGTGCGATAAGACCTCCCAGTAAAATACCAAATAACTGTTTCATAATATTGTTTTTTTATTGTTGTACACTATCATTCCAGCCGTATATCGACATTTATCCTATTCTTTACGTGGAATTCTTCCATTGTCATTGATAGTAATAGAACCATCATCCCTGTTGAAAACGATGTTGCATTTTACCGGAGGGCAGTTCGGACAAGCTCCTGACTGGAATTGTACTTCGGCATAATCATGGTGAATAGAAATTATGGAATCTATCACGTCACAGCTTCCGCTACCTTCATCGTCATACAAACTATATCCATAGCAATTCACTCCTTCCATAAAAGATTCGTTGCATGTAATCTGCTTATAGAGACTCAGGATGACGGTATATGTCCTACTAATGCCCGGCTCTTCTTCAAAGTGCGATTGCCACTTTCCATTAAAAGGTTTGTCATCCGGTATATACTGAAATGTGGAATCCTGGTTCTTGATATAAATGGTTTTCATTTCGGGATTGTAGATGAGCGTATCGATGTTGAGTTGCTCCCAACTGTCCATCGACACTACTCTATAAGCATTATGCCCAAGATATGCCACAGAATCGATGTCATAATGATAGATACGAGAGACATTGGAGAAATCCATCCAACCATAGCTGTTTTGTCCGCTCGGCAAGGTGAGTTCAGGGAGGAACGTACGACCGGAAAAATCCAGTTCCATACTATAAGTAATATTCTTGACATCTTCCATCTGCCCCCGAAGACTCGGATCATTCCTGAGCGGCATTTCCCATCGTCCTTTAATAAGTGCAGGCTTTTCAGATTCAATGATTGGGATACTGTCGGATGTTGCGACAGAATCGCCTTGTTTTTTAGAAGAACAGTTGCCAAGCATTATCAGTAGCCAACAAGCTGTAATGATCTTAAATAGAGAAAAGAAAAAATGTTTCATCATAGTAGAGAACTTTTGCGTACCTATAGTCTCCCCTGATTCAGCACTATACAAAAAAAGACGTGGGAGTCTGTACCATCACTTACCCCACGTTCCAGGCCTTCGCATTGCCCACCAAGTAAGGATAAGCAACGCAGAAGCCCACGCCGATATGTACATCGACCTTATGCACCCTCGTTCTAAGGTACACAGGCGGTATAGACATACCCCGCAGACATCTACTGTTGCCTTGCCATCCTACTTGGTTTCAAAGTTGCGAAGTTTGGAACGTAGAAAGCAAAACGTTTAGTAAACGTCTTTTCTAAAATATATGTATTCCCCACCATCCTCTCCCTTTATTCAGGGCATCGGCGTGGGAAACGTTACAAAGCTACAAATAAAAATATGAACACCAAAAGATTCGTGTGTTTTTCAAGACAATCCAATTCGAATGGCATTTACTCAATCCAACAGAGAAAAAGCTAAAAGCATGCGATTAGCATTCGATCCATAGCCTAAAATCTATTTTATACATAGCATACACACAACGGATAAATTGCATGTCCTTTTTTTTGACCAAAGCACAGATGATAGTTATCGCTGCTTCTTGCACAGCAATACCGAAAGAGCAAAAATGTAAACCACTGATAGTCAAAGATCATCAATGGAGTTTCTTCCTCACCGATGAAGGGGTTGTTCCTCGGTGAGGAAGACCTCCTTCATCGGTGAGGAACAACCCCTTCATCGGTGACCTCCAAGGTGTACCCCGTAGACGGGAGATGCGGACACCTTCGGATACAGGATGATGTAAAATATTATCATTCTATTCTATCACCGCATACATTCCGGCAGATTCGCAAATGGCTAAAGAAAGGAGTTAAAACAGGAGATTATTATCGCATCACTCTTTAGCCAATACGAAATTATCGATGTCCGGTGCCCAGTTATAACTGTTCCCCATCCTTACGAGATTATACCCCGGTTTCAAGTCTACAGGCACTGTCAGTTGATGGTGGTCATCATCGTCCGCCAATGAATGAATCTTGATAGTGGAATCATTAACGGTCAGTTCCAATTCACGGTCTTTTCCGTATGAATAGTTAATGGTCATATGATAACGTCCACCCTTGTCACTGTATACTTCTGCCCATTCAGCATAGTTTTCGGGTTGTCCACCGATGAATCCCACTTTCATTTTTCCGGAAGCCTCACCGTCATAAGCATAGGAGATGCCTTTCGAGTTTTTGCCTAAATCATTATAAAGGGGCAGATAAGCCCATTCCGCTTCGTAAACAGTCGGCTCAAGACGTGTATCCCCTTCCATACGGAGGAACATGCCGCTATGTGGAGGTAGAGTTTGCTCAAAGTTCCCTGCAAAACTTCCAAGGTCCGCATGTTTCACCAAATCGCGCACTTTCACGTTGCCATCGAACTCCAATACAGAGAAGGGAACGGAGAACGTACAAGCCGTATCCGACGGGTTATAAAGAGCTACTGCACGCACATTGCCACGCTTTTGCTCAATATCTTTCACCAGCACGTACCCTTCATTCTCATGCTGCACCACGTATGCTTGTAGTCCCAACGGGTCTTGATTCAACGCGATCAGCTCCTTGTTGGTCAATAACTGAAGGGAAGACTCCGGCAGGCTGGAGAGGTCGCACCCGATTAATAACGGAGAACTCATGATACACCATAGGCCGAAGTGGGCTTCCTCTTCGGTCGGAGTGAGTCCCTCACCTCCCACTCTACTGTTGTTGCGGAATCCGATGACCATCATATCCATATCGTTGTAATGTCCGTTCCGGGCATAGGCAGAGAGGTAAAGGTTTTTACCAACCACATACTTCAAAGAGTTCCAATGGGCGTTGATATCTCCACTGATACGCCATGAGGACGCTACACCCTCCGCCCATGTCCCGGGGAATGCCCACCGGCAAATATTGACGGAAACATCCTTGTTTACTTGATCGATGCTTTCACGGATAGAGGTGTACCGCTCTTTTTCATCCAGTCCCAAATGGCTTCCGCCACAATAATCGATCTTGATGAAGTCGAATCCCCAGTCACCAAAATAGAGCTGGGCATCTTGCAGTTCATGACCGTAAATACCTGCCCCTACCCCTGCACGGTCTTTATCGGACATGGAACCGCACGTATTATTCCCTGCATCGGTATAGATGCCGGCTTTTAATCCCAAACCGTGTATATGGTCTACGACCGGCTTCATCCCGTTAGGAAAACGCTTGGCATTGGCTTTCATAATTCCGGTGCTGTCCCGTTCATCGAAAAAGCCGTCGTCGATATTGACATTGGTATATCCGGCATCTTTCAAACCCGTTCGTACCATCAAGTCGGCCTGGTTCTTGATAATATCTTCACTGATGTCCACCCGGAAAGCATTCCATGAACTCCATCCCATAAGTGGAGTAGCAATTGCTTTGTCATCGTCTGATTGATCGATTTGAGTTTCCGCACAACCGGTGCATAACAAGGAAACAGCAGTAGCTGCCAAAACGTAAAGTTTATTTTTCATTGTATAAATGTAAAAAGGTATTTGATAAATAAATTGGTTTCAAAGGTAGGGAGGATTTCATTTATTTGCAAATAATGCGAATCGGTAGTTAAAATTATCTGTCGATTCCTTTTGAGACAGTTTGCCTATTTGTCAGTTTGTATTTCCTACATGTCCTATAATGCAATATTCCCGGCCAATGGGAAGGGTGGTCAATAAAAACGGAACGTAGGGCGATTAGCATTTTTCATTTTGCTCCCGAAATGAGGAAAAGGATAACACGGGAAAGGAATCAGGTGCCTATTCTTTCCTAATAGCTAGAGATTATAGAGATTTCATCTCGATTCGTCATAATCGAAAGTTTCACCGAAAGAGGAGAAATAGAGAAACGAAGGAAAAGAGCAAGGGCTTTCCAGACAAATTGAGCCTTAATTTGACGGAAATAGCTAGTCCATCTGATGGGAATAGCTACCTGATCTGATGGTAACGGCTACTTGATCTAATGATAACGGCAATCTGATCTGATGATAACGGCTATCCCACCCGATGATAATGGCTATTTCATCCGCTCATAAAGGCTATCTCGGATGATAAAAGCCATTTTCAAACCTTGAATGCACCTTTATGCGATGCTATTCCGGCTATTTCACAAAGGAAGAGAGTCAGCAAGAAAAGGGAAATAAGAACATATTGTCAGGGAAACGCAAGTTTGCGCAACCAATGCCAGGGAAACGAAGGTGCCTATCATCCCTCGTTCAGCGATAAATCAACATAGACAAATGATCCTCGGCAAACATCTCATTGGCCACTTCAAGCAGATCCGTAGCGGTCAATGCCTCGATCCGTTTGCAGACTTCATCCATATTCTCGAATTTATTATAATGCAGGAAAGTCTTGGCCATGCCCAAAGCATTATTCTCATAATTATCGGAAGCTACGCGAATCTGTCCTGTCAATTGCTTTTTCGCTGCATGAAGCTGAGTGTCGCTCATTTTGGTATCTCTTAAACACTTCAGTTCTTTATAAGTCAAGTTTAAACATGTGTCCACATCTTCGGGATCCGTACCGAAGTAAATGCAGAAGGCACCTGTATCGGTATAGGACGTTAGGTTGGATTCCACATTATAGACCAGTCCGCGTCGTTCGCGCATGGCAACATTCAACCGGCTGTTCATCCCCGGGCCTCCCAAAATGTTATTCAGCAAATAGAGGGCGGTTCGTTTGTCATTGTACGCATCATATCCACGACTTCCCAGCATGACATGAGCCTGATGGGTGTCTTTCGGCACAACCAGACGTTCGGGAACATAAAGCGGTGGCGGAGTACGGAGATTCTCGACACTTCCCGCCGGTATGTCCGATGTAAGCTTTTCAAGCATCCTAACCAATCTCTTGAAATCGGCAGAACCCTGCAAAAAGAACACCATGTTCGAGGGGTGGTATAACCGCTGTGTAAATGCCAATGCGTCTTCCGTACGGAATTGCCGCAAGATCTCGGGCTTTCCCAGAATATTGCGGCCTAACGGATGGCCACGAAATATCATATCTTCAAAGTCATCAAAGATCAATTCGGAAGGACTGTCCTCATATGACTGGATTTCATCAATAATCACTTCCGTTTCCTTCTCTATCTCACGTTGCGGGAAAGTAGAATGAAAAACAATATCCACCAATAACTCGACAGCCCGCGGCAAGTCTTCATTCAGGAAAGAGGTATAGACGACCATCTCCTCCTTATTGGTATAAGCGTTCAAATCGCCTCCCACCGCTTCCATGCGGTTCAATATATGCCATGCCTTGCGCTTCTTTGTCCCCTTGAAGATGAGATGCTCGACGAAATGCGCCATCCCCTGCTCCTTTTCGGACTCATCGCGAGTTCCGGCATCCACGGCAAAGCCACAATATGCAACATCAGATAAGACAGGGCGGTAAACAACACGTAAGCCGTTGGAGAGCGTCAGACAGGTTTCCTCTATTTTTAAAATATTCATTATCAGCACTAAGTTTTATAGTCGCTGCAAAAATACAATAAAACTTATTGTCGTTTATAGAAAATTGCAGATATTTGTAGACTATAACAGCGACAATGTGTATGAATAAGATAGGAATTTTCTGTTCTGCATCCGATAACATTGACAAAATGTATTTCGATGCTGCCGGTCAAATCGGTAAATGGATGGGAACAACAGGCAAAACTCTTGTATACGGCGGTGCGAACCTCGGGCTGATGGAGTGCATCGCAAAAGCTGTAAAAGCGAACGGAGGCCACGTCATCGGTGTGGTACCTGCAAAGCTCGAGGAAAACGGGAAAGTGAGTTCTTTGCCTGACCGTATTATCCATACCCGGAACCTCAGCGACCGGAAAGACCGCATTGTCGAAGAATCAGACATCCTGTTAGCACTTCCGGGAGGAGTCGGTACATTGGACGAAATATTCCACGTCATGGCCGCTGCATCCATCGGTTATCATCATAAAAAGGTGATATTCTATAATGAAGACGGATTTTACGACACATTGCTGGCGGCACTCAGGGAGATAGAGAATAAGGGATTTGGCCGGCAACCCTTTTCCGATTATTACGAAGTGACCAACACGCTGGTAGAATTAAAAGAAATACTAACGATATGATAGAATCGATCAAAGACCTTTTAGAGAAGGAAGCAAAAGCCGTAATGAATATTCCCGTAACAGACGCTTACGAGAAGGCCGTAAATCTTATTGTGGAGCAAATTCATACCAAGAAAGGCAAATTGGTGACCAGCGGCATGGGCAAGGCTGGTCAGATTGCAATGAACATTGCCACGACATTCTGCTCTACCGGAATTCCTTCCGTCTTTTTACATCCCAGTGAAGCGCAGCACGGTGATTTGGGCATCCTTCAGGAAAACGACCTGCTATTACTCATCTCCAATTCGGGAAAGACACGCGAAATCGTAGAATTGACTCGACTAGCCCACAATCTGAACCCCGGATTGAAGTTTATCGTCATCACCGGAAATCCGGACAGCCCCCTCGCCAACGAGTCGGATGTCTGTCTCAGCACCGGCAAACCGGCAGAAGTTTGTGTATTGGGAATGACCCCAACCACATCGACTACCGCAATGACCGTAATAGGAGACATACTGGTTGTACAGACCATGAAAAAGACCGGATTCACGATTGAGGAATACTCCAAACGCCATCACGGTGGTTATCTGGGAGAAAAATCAAGAGAGTTATGCGTAAAGTAATCGGCATCGGTGAAACCATCCTCGATATCATCTTCGAAGGGAACCAGCCTTCGGCAGCCGTGCCCGGAGGCTCAGTATTCAACGGCATTGTGTCACTGGGACGGGCAGGCGTCCGGGTCTGCTTCATCAGCGAGACGGGTAACGACCGCGTAGGCAATATCATCCTCCAATTCATGCGCGACAACGGGATACCGACAGAACATGTCAATGTTTTCCCCGACGGGAAATCACCAGTATCCCTTGCTTTTCTTAACGAACGGAACGATGCCGAATATATCTTTTATAAGGACTATCCCCGCCAAAGATTGGACGTGCTATATCCCAAAATAGAAGAAGATGACATTGTTGTCATCGGCTCTTATTACGCTTTGAATCCTGTACTCAGGGAAAAAATCCTGGAGTTATTGGATACAGCCCGCGAAAAGAAAGCGATCATATATTACGACCCCAATTTCCGCAGTTCGCATAAGAACGAGGCTATGAAACTGGCACCTACGATCATCGAAAACCTTGAATACGCCGATATCGTACGGGGGTCAGCAGAAGACTTTTACTACATGTACGGCCTAAACGATGCGGATAAAATCTACAAGGACAAGATCGCATTCTACTGTCCCAACTTCATATGCACGGCAGGTGCGGACAACATATCATTAAGAACCGCCAATTGCAAAAAGGAATATCCGATCGAACCGTTGAAGGCGGTAAGCACCATCGGTGCAGGTGACAATTTCAATGCAGGGCTGATCTATGGGATGCTGAAATACGATGTCCGTCATCGCGACCTGGGAAAGATCGATGAAAGTACTTGGGACAAAATTATCGGATATGGAAAAGCATTTGCAGCAGAAGTATGCAAAAGCTTCAGCAATTCGGTTTCAAAAGATTTCGCAGAAAAGTTGACTGAGAAGTAGAGAAAAGGGGAGAACGGACTCAAAAAAGAAGCTTTCGGAAGAAGGGGAATTAGAAAACCAAGAGGAGAATTGAGATTGGTTCCTAACATAAATCATCTTTTTTATTAACGTTTCCGACACAAAACATCTTGATGCTTTCCCGATTATTATTAAAAACTCTATAGTTTGACTAATTATCGCAAAGTAGCTACAAAGTCTGCCAGTAATTCATATCTTTGCAATAAGAGTTTTAGACAATTATACTATGTATAAGAACCTGTTAAACTGGCTTGCAGTACTTCTTTTGTTCCCTTCTTGCTCCAAAACCCCTCCTACCATATCGGTGGTTTGCGAGGAAAATAATGTAGGAAACTGCATTATAAAGTGGGAAACTGCTCCTTTCATCAAAGGGCAGGTAACAGTCTTTGCGTCTACGAACCCCAGAATTATTCCGGAAACCATGCCGGTTGCCGCTGCCGATATCTCGGACGGAAAAATGACTATCATCACCGACGACCCTTCTCAACGATACTATTACCTGATGGTATTCAACAACAAATACCGAGTGAAAATAGCGACCCGGAATGTAAATATACGCGGCATACAAAACTTCCGGGATTTAGGCGGATATAAATCGGAAGCGGGCAAGAATGTCCGTTGGGGCATGTTATACCGTTCTGCACAAATAGACAGTTTGGATTGTTCCGCCCAAAGAGAATTGAGAAACATAGGAATCAAAACAATCATCGACCTTCGTTCACCTGAAGAACGAGCCAACTATGCACAACTACAGGAAGGATTTAACATGGTGCATATTCCCATTCAAACAGGGAATATGGAATATATTCTTCAAGGCATTCAAGAAGGAAGAATAAAGGGAGACACCATCAACCGCATTGTTGAACGGATGAATCGCGAACTTGTAATGAACTACCGCGAAGAATTCAAAAAGCTTTTCGAGATATTGCTTGTACCGGATAACTATCCCGCCATCATCCACTGTTCCTCGGGCAAAGGACGCACAGGAGTGGCATCCGCCCTCGTACTGTCCGCTTTGGGTGTAAATGAAGAGGTCATCATGCAAGATTACCGTTTGAGCAACGATTACTTTAACATTCCCAAAGCCTCAAAATATGCTTATAAACTCCCGGTGAATTCGCAAGAAGCCATTACTGCGGTTTATACCGCTAAAGAAGATTTCCTCAATGCAGCCAGAGAAGAGATTGAACAGACGTATGGCGATGTACCGACGTATCTCTCCAAAGGCCTCAATCTAAATACGGAGGATATCAGAAAGCTACGAAAGATCTTGTTGGAATAAACAAGCTTCATTTACCCATTTATAAAACAAATAGCCGATAACTATCACGAACAAATTTTGCACCTTTACGTTATTGTAGCAAACTTATAAGATAAAAGGCTCCAAAGATTCAAAAGAATCAAACCTTTCATCCTTTAGTTTTTTGTGCAAATCATCAATGAATTGGCACAAAACAAACAAATAAGGATACAAAGAAGTCAATTTATATGAATTTTATCTATCTTTGTACCCGAATATAAAGATATACAGAGATTTAATGAAGACATTTGAAGAGCTGGGCCTATCTCCCGAGATACGCAAAGCAGTCGAAGAAATGGGATACGAGACTCCCATGCCGGTACAAGAGGAAGTAATCCCGTACCTTTTAGGAGAAAATAATGATGTTGTAGCTCTTGCCCAAACCGGAACAGGAAAGACAGCCGCATTTGGTCTGCCGCTGATACAACAGATCGACGTGAAGAACCGGGTTCCCCAATCACTGATTTTATGCCCCACAAGGGAGCTTTGCCTGCAAATAGCAGGCGATCTGAACGATTACTCCAAATATGTGGACGGCCTGAAAGTGCTGCCGGTATATGGCGGATCGTCTATAGACAGTCAGATAAAAAGCCTGAAACGGGGAGTACACATCATTGTAGCTACACCCGGACGCTTGTTAGACCTGATGGAACGCAAAACCGTCTCTCTTTCCACCATCCGCAACGTAGTGATGGATGAAGCAGACGAGATGCTGAACATGGGATTCACCGACAGCATCAATGCTATTTTAGCCGATGTGCCCCAAGAGCGTAACACACTGTTATTCTCAGCTACCATGAGCCCGGAGATAGCTCGTATCTCCAAAAACTACCTCCATAATGCGAAAGAGATTACTATCGGACGTAAAAATGAGGGAACCAGCAATGTCAAGCATGTAGTTTATACCGTACATGCTAAAGATAAATATGCCGCGTTGAAACGAATCGTAGATTTCTACCCACAGATTTATGGCATCATCTTCTGCCGTACCCGTAAGGAGACGCAGGAAATAGCTGACAAATTGATGCAAGAAGGCTATAATGCCGATGCACTGCATGGGGAATTGTCACAAGCTCAACGGGATGCTGTCATGCAGAAGTTCCGTATCCGCAACCTGCAACTTCTGGTAGCTACGGACGTGGCTGCACGTGGATTGGACGTTGATGACCTGACGCATGTTATCAACTACGGTTTGCCCGATGATACGGAAAGCTACACACACCGTAGCGGACGTACGGGACGTGCCGGAAAGACAGGTACTTCCATTGCCATTATCAACTTGCGCGAAAAAGGAAAGATGCGTGCAATAGAACGTATCATCGGCAAGAAATTTCTTCCGGGAGAAATACCTACCGGTCAACAGATCTGCGAAAAGCAGCTCATCAAAGTGATCGATGATCTGGAAAAAGTGGAAGTAAACGAAGAAGAGATCGCCAATTTCATGCCGGAAATATATCGTAAGTTGGAATGGTTAAGCAAGGAAGACCTGATCAAGCGGATGGTATCGCATGAATTTAATCGGTTCTCCGAATACTATCATAACCGTGAGGACATACAACAACCTACAACGGAAAGTCGCGGAGAACGCGGCAGTCGCGGTGAAGGACGTGGAAATCGTGAAGGTGGCAGCCGAAAAGCAGCTCCCGGATTCACCCGCTTATTCATCAATCTCGGAAAGATGGACAACTTCTTCCCGAACGAACTGATTGGTCTGTTAAACAGCAATACCCGCGGACGCATCGAATTGGGACGCATTGACCTTATGAAGAACTTTTCTTTCTTTGAAGTAGAAGAAAAGGAAGCCAAAAATGTCATTAAAGCATTGAGCCGCGCAAACTGGAACGGTCGCAGAGTTTCGGTCGAAGTAGCAGGAGAAGAAAGTTCTTCTGAGAAAAAAGGCGGTTATAAGCGCAAAGAAGGCGGCAAAGAGTCATCTTCAGCATCTTCTAGCTCCCGGAAAGATAAAGCCGGAAAATCAACCAAACAGGCTGACAGCAAGAAACAAAAGTCTAGCAGGGAAGAACGCGGATACTCAAGTGCGCGTGGAAAGCAAGATGACTGGAAACAATTCTTCAAAGGAGATGCACCGGACTTTAGTGAAGAAGGCTGGGCGAAAAGAAAGCCGAAGAAGAAATAAATTCTAGCACTAATTATATTAGAATATTATTCCACCAAAGAAACAAGGGGATGTGTAATAGCTCCCCCTTCTTCAAGATAATCACCCACGCTATATCAATTTTGTAGCGTGGGTGATTGTTATTTATGAGGGGTTGGATACCCTCCCATTACCAGGCAATTCTGTTTTTATAGAAGATGGATTAACAAAATCAGGAAAAATATTACCTTTGCACCGAATTTAACGATTAATCCTACTCCTTGACATGAACAAGTTTAACGGTTTCTTATACGGGCTTCTATCATCGGCATCTTTCGGACTCATCCCGATGTTCACGATACCTGCCATGATGCAAGGGATGCAGTTCGACTCCATATTACTCTACCGTTTTTTGTTTGCCACACTGGCATTAGGGGGCATCTTGTTGCTCAACGGTGAATCTTTCCGGATCAACCGGTCTGCAATTCCATCACTCATATTATTAGCATTACTATACCTTATGTCGGCTGTTTTCCTCTTTTGGGGATATAAATTTATGGCAAGCGGGGTAGCTACTACGTTACACTTTATGTATCCGGTAATGACTACATTGATCATGATGATCTTTTTTCATGAAAGAAAGTCCATATGGAGATTTCTGGCTATCGCACTTGCCATAACAGGGGTCTTTTTCCTATCACGGGGAGATGATTCGGGAAGCATTACATTAATCGGCATTATCATTGTGTTGCTCTCAGCCTTGGGGTATGCGCTTTATCTGGTAACGGTCAGCCAACTGAAAGTAGGGCAAATGAAAGGGTTGCTACTGACTTTTTACGTATTTCTCTTCGGTTCACTGCTTCTGTTTATAGGAATAAACGTTTCAGGAACCCTTCAAATGATCCCTGATTTACGTACAGGAGGGAATCTGATAATGTTAGCCATTATACCCACAGTCATATCCAATCTTGCCCTAGTCCGAGCAGTGAAGAGCATCGGCTCTACACTGACCTCCGTATTAGGAGCGATGGAACCTGTAACAGCGGTTAGTGTAGGTATCTTTATGTTCGGAGAACCGTTTACGAGCAATATAGGCACAGGTATAGCACTTATAATCACGGCTGTAACGGTAATCATCCTAAAGCGTTGATAAGAAGAAGCGGTCACTTGATCTTTAATTCCTTGACCAGATTGGCTGCCTCACCATACTTCTCAATTACAAAAAGCATGTAGCGTACATCCACTCCGATACAACGCTGCAATTCAGGTTCGAAAACGATGTCGCTACTCATGGCCTCCCAATTCCCATCGAAAGCAAGACCAAGAAGTTCTCCTTTGGAATTGAACATGGCACTCCCTGAGTTACCACCGGTTATATCATTATTAGAGATAAAGCAGACCTTCATTTCGCCCTTTTCATCGGCATAACGCCCAAAATCTCCTGCACAGAATAGCTCCAGCAAGCGTGGGCTTACTTCAAAATCAGGATCTCCCTGATGATCGCGCATCTTCTCAAAAATGCCCATCGGGGTCGTGTAATAGTTATAAAAAGCCCCATCAAAAGGGGAATAACTGCAAACCGTACCAAAACTGAGACGCATGGTAGAATTGGCATCCGGATAGAAATTACGATCGGCATACATACGACGTACGGCAGCATTGAACAAACGCTCGTCACGTTCAATCTTCTCCGAAGCCTCCCGCATTTCAAAATTCATATCATAATAGGAAGCAAGCATATCTATGCCTAAAGATATGGCAGGATCTTCAATGATATTAAAGGTGGTATCCTTCTCGAAGAAACGTTTTAAGCCACGCAGCGTGGTTATCTCCGAACGGGCATACAACGTATCGACATAAGCCTTGTCGTCACCATTATAGAGTGTATCAATCGTTTGGTACATCGGTGGCAAATAACGAGCCGGTACTTTCTCGCGGTATTCTTTCAATAAAGCAGTGAAGACCTCTTTGTCGATGGAAAGATCCAAATCCTCATATTTCTCAATAATCTTTTTCAGGTGGGCAATCACTTGCTTCTCTTCGCCTTCAAAATCGAAGTTGAGTATCTCCAATGCCAGTTGAATCAGTTCCGGGCCGTTGACAAATGACTCACCGAAATACGCCAACGCACGGTTTGCTTCCCGGCGGCTTTTATAATTCAACTCCAAAGAGGATAGTAAATGCATCAGTTCTTCCCGTTCCCCAGGCGTATTCTGAATCCATTGGCGGAGGGTAGCTTCCATCTCACGCTTTTTCTCCAAGACTTTCAGTTTACGGATAGCTTTATTAGTTCCGATGCTATTTTTCCAGTAATTGGAACTTTCATCATATTTGGAGGCATATTTGATGCGAATATCATCCCTACGATCCATTTCACGTTTCCAGATCGCCTGTTTTACCCCACGCACATCGATCATCGCCTGGTTCATACCGTTCATCATCTCCTCTATGCCGAAAGAAGAAAGAAAACGTTCCGTACTACCCGGATAACCCAATGTCATACAGAAAGACCCCTCTTTATAGCCATCCAGAGACACCGGAGCGACATAGGGGGGATGGTAAGGCACATTTTCCGGGGAATAATCAGCCGGACGGTTGTTCTTATCGGAATAGATACGGAAGACGCTAAAATCACCTGTATGACGGGGCCACATCCAGTTGTCCGTATCCCATCCGAACTTCCCGATAGAAGAAGGAGGCGCAAACACAAGCCTGACATCGTTGAAATCGCGATAAACGGAAAGCCAGAATTCATTCCCGCCATAATAAGCATCTACCACTCCCACTAGTGTAGAGTCCTTCCGGCTAACTTCGTCCGATATGAGACGGGCAATGGAATCGATGGCCATTGTACGCTGCGCTTCATTCATCGAATCATCGGTTGCCTTCAAAACACGCTTTGTCACGTCTTCCGTGCGAAGCAGGAAGCGGACATACAGTTCCGGATTGGGCAGTTCTTCCGACCGGTTGTGAGCAACAAATCCATCTTTCAGATAATCATGCTCCACGGTGGAGTGCTGCTGTATGCTACTGAAACCACAATGATGATTGGTAAAGACCAGCCCGTCTTCCGAAACCACTACACCGGAACAAAACCCTCCAAAGCTGACAACCGCATCTTTTAACGAAGCTTTCCTCGGACTGTAAATTTTATCGGCAGGCATCTGCAATCCCAACTCTTTCATAGCCTGCCTGGTCTGTTTGTTCAAATTGCCCAAGAGCCACATGCCTTCATCGGCATGTACCCCCATACTGCATACAACAAACACAAGTAAAATAATTTGCTTCAGTCTCATATCATTTTAGTAAGTTGATGAGATTCCTCTCATTCCACAATCAGTTTAATCTTCTTTGCCCCCACACGAGCCTGCAACCATTCGGTGATTTTCTTCTTTTCATTTTCACTCGGATGCCTTTCAAACTTCAATACAGCCAGTGCTACCGTATCGGTTTTCAACGAATCCACCGAAGTTTCCAAAGAATGAGAGATGGAAACGGACTTCACCGAAGGATACAATACCTTCAATTCCGGTATAATGGTACGGCTCATCGCGTCATAAGTCTTATACTTCTTCAAAGTTGTCTCCAAAGAGGAAATCTTCACTTGCTGTTCCTGTAACCGCTGTTCGCTGTTTTTATAGAAATCTTCCATCACCATGGCACGGATAGAGGATATGTCCATCGCATCATTATTCATCCCCTGCAAAACAATCAGTTTGGAGTTCTCCAGTTGATACTGTTTCATCTTGTTACGCGCCAGTTCGATAGAAGCATCCGGAACTTCCGGGCCGATCAGGACGACACGGATTTCCTTCTTCTCGTAACTGATCTTTTTATCAAGAACCTGCGTATTCTCAAAGTTCAGCTCCTCATTAATGAAACGGTTGGCAGCAGTATCGTAGAACGTACTCTTTATAATGCCAAAAGTCAGATAAACAGCCGGACACATGGTCAGAACGACAATCAGGATAATGTATTTCCGCACTTTCTTCTCACGGTTCTTATCGACAAACTCTTTTCGCTGGAAGTGCATCACCCGGACACCGATATAAGTAGCAAGGCTGATGAATACGGAGTTTATAAAATACAGGTAAAAAGCACCCAGGAAATAAATTAAGTTACCGGATGCCAATCCATATCCAGCCGTACACAACGGAGGCATCAACGCTGTCGCGATGGCTACGCCCGGAATCACATTTCCTTTCTCTTTCGTGGAGAGCGCAACCACACCTGCCAATCCACCGAAGAGAGCGATGAATACGTCATAAATTGTAGGCGAAGTACGTGCCAACAACTCAGATTGCGCCTCAGCAATGGGGGTAAAAAGAAAGAAAATGGTTGCCGTAGTAACACTGAACGCTGTCGTGATAAGGAAACTCTTCAAGGAGCGTTTCATCAGTTCAAAATCGTTCAGCCCCACAGAAAGACCTACTCCCATGATAGGTCCCATCAGCGGAGAGATCAACATCGCACCGATAATCACAGCAGTTGAGTTGACATTCAATCCCAGGGAAGCCATAAAAATGGCGAAAATCAGAATCCAGAGGTTAGCTCCTTTGAATTCAACTCCCTTACGGATGGAATCTACGGTTTCAAGCTCATTGTCTTTATCTTTTCTCAGGTCGAGATATTCACGCAGAAAGCTTTTGACTGCAAAAATGTTACGGTTGTCTGTTTTCATAATTATTTCTTCACAAAACGGTTAATAATCGGTATTTGCCTTAACGGTAAGTCGTGTTTGACAATATATCCTATAAATACAAAAAGCAAAAGTGTACGAACCAGCATGCGGAGGATCATATTCTCCAAAGGCAGCCACTCCCCTATGCCGTATATCACGAGTGCCAGAAGGACGTAAGCCCCAATGCTTTTCAAGTCATAGTCGATGGGGTATTTCTTCTGTCCCACAAAATAAGATAGCAGCATGGCAACGGCATATCCCGTGAATCCTGCCCATGCACAAGCCATATACCCATAAATGGGAATAAGGAATATGTTCATCAAGATCACGATCGTACAAGCGGTGAGAGAGAAATAGGCTCCCCACCGGGTTTCATCGGTCAGCTTGTACCAGAACGAAAGATTGAAATAGATGCCCATGAACATTTCAGCCGCCATCACGATGGGAACAACCCTCAACCCTTCCCAATAACCGCGCCCGATGACATAGCGCAGTATGTCCAGATAGAACATTACAGCAAGGAATGCCAGCAGGGTAAAGATGATGAAGAACTTCATGGCCTGTGCATACATCTTCCGGTTGTCTTTCTCCTTGCTTTTGCCAAAGACAAAAGGCTCGTAGGCAAAACGGAAAGCCTGTGTAAACATCGCCATGATCATGGCGATCTTACTGGTAGCTCCATAGATACCCAGTTGCACATCGGCAGTGGCTTTATCGGGATAAACGAACGGAAAGATGATTTTATCGGCAACCTGGTTCAATATACCTGCAATTCCCAATATCAGGATAGGGAAAGAATAACGGAACATCCGCTTCATTAGTTCCCGGTCAAGCGTATAGCGGAAGCCTCGAAGTTCGGAAATCAAGCAAACCATCACGATGGAAGTACAGATGAGGTTGATAAGGAAGGCAACGCCCACGTTCGTACCTTTCAATCCTACAAAATAAAAGATGTTCAGCGCAATGCTGGCAAAGATAAAAAGCAGTTTCAATGCTGCAAACTTGATAGGACGTTTTTTATAACGCAGATAAGCAAACGGTATGCTCTGAATGGCATCCATCGCAATTACGATCAGCATCATGCCGAGATACCAGGGATGATCTTCATACCCCATCAGCCCAGCGATCGGCTTCAAAAACACCAGACAAATAAAAAGAAAAGAGAGTGAGATTCCACCTACCGTCATCAAAGTGGTGGAATAAACTCGTACCGGATCATCTTCTCCCTTATTGGCAAAGCGGAAAAAACCAGTTTCCATCCCGCACGTCAGCAACACTAACAGAAGTGCCGTAATGGCGTACATATTCGTAATGATTCCATAGCCACCTGTAGAGGCAGGCAGTGATATGGTATATATAGGTACCAGCAGATAGTTCAGAAAACGTCCGACAATACTGCTGATACCATAAATGGCAGTATCTTTTGCTAATGATTTTAATCCACTCATGTAGGTTAGTGATTAACTGTTTAGTGATAAATGATTAGTATAAGTCCACTAATCACTACCAAACAAGCTTCCTTGGTTACTATTGTAAATGCTACGCCCCAAATGTTTATAGGCCAGTTCCGTTACTTCGCGCCCGCGAGGCGTTCGTTTCAGGAAACCTTCTTTGATCAGGAAAGGCTCATAAACTTCTTCGATGGTTCCGGCATCTTCTCCTAAAGCCGTAGCAATGGTGGTAAGTCCAACGGGACCGCCTTTGAACTTATCGATAATCGTACAAAGTATCTTATTATCTATTTCGTCCAGCCCATACTTGTCGATGTTCAAAGCTTCCAGCGAAAAGTTAGCTATCTCCGTATCGATGGAACCAGAACCCTTCACTTGTGCAAAATCGCGTACACGGCGGAGCAGTGCATTAGCAATACGAGGCGTACCACGGCTGCGGGAAGCTATTTCACCGGCAGCGGGAACCGAACACGGCACATTCAAGATAGAAGCAGAACGACGGATGATATTGCTCAATACATCATCATCATAGTATTCCAGATGCAGGTTGATGCCGAACCGTGCCCGCAAAGGAGCGGTTAACAGGCCACTACGGGTAGTTGCGCCAACAAGTGTAAAAGGACTCAGATCAATCTGAATGCTCCTTGCAGAAGGACCTTTGTCAATCATTATGTCGATGCGGTAATCTTCCATAGCAGAGTACAAATACTCCTCCACAACCGGAGACAAACGATGGATTTCGTCGATAAACAACACATCGTTCGGCTCGAGACTGGTAAGTACACCGGCCAGATCACCCGGTTTATCAAGCACCGGCCCTGAAGTAATTTTAAATCCTACCCCAAGTTCGTTAGCGATGATATTAGATAGCGTTGTTTTTCCCAGTCCGGGAGGTCCATGCAAAAGAACATGGTCAAGAGCTTCCCCACGAAGACGAGCGGCTTTTACAAAGATGCGGAGATTATCCACCACTTTATCCTGCCCGCTAAAGTCTTCAAAGCTAAGTGGACGAAGTGCATTCTCAAAATCCCGTTCGCGGCTCGTTAGTTGATGATCCCGTATATTAAAGTCTTCTTCCATAAAATCTCGTACACATATTTCTGATATAGACGACAAAGATAGCATAAATCAAAAATACTCTACTAATAGTTGACACTATTTGTTTTTCTTGGAAACTTCGGAATCAGTCTATTGATAAAAACAAGGCAAAATAGTGCGGTCTATTTATGCCATTTATAAAACTATCGCATATTATTATTCGTACACCAAATAAATCTCATTAGTCATAAAATTTATCTCCCAATTTCCCCCTTCTATGCTTTCCCAATGATATTCTTCTGCCATACGATCCCACCAGTTTTGAAACTTCAGACCTGTATTACCCAAATCTTTAACCAGTTTCTCATATAAAGCCTCATCAGCAACAGTTATTATTTTTGATAATTCTTTTAGTCCATTACGACGTTCATGCAAAGCCTGAATTTCATTCTTCTCCTCTTCAGAAACAGTTCCAATTAACTTTTTCATAACATACCAATTATTATTAGTTTAAAATTCTTTTCTTATATCTAACGGATCGAGATAAACTAGTTCCTTTATATCCTGCCCAGGCAAAAACTCCCTGATTTGCCGTCTGAGAGCAGACAGTAAAAGGCGCGAAGCATTGCGTTCCAAATGCGCAACGACACATTGCTCATGCGAAGGAGTATTAACTTCATTAGTCATCTTACGATTCAAATATATACATCGCCTGCATTGATAAGCATCACAATTACGGCACAAAGGAGCATGATCTAACCGATAAAGCTGGGAATTCTTAATATCCAGCCCTGATTTTAAATCCCCAATGGAATCGTTTTCTGTTTCATAATAAAAAGCCGGGCAAACATAAAAATTACCATTAGGAGCCAACGTTACACTCTCCCAACCAGAATTACAGTTATTCATCCGACTTAACATCAGCCGATCAGTCAATAAATTCAGTTGTGGAGTTTTCCCTTGTTTATGCAAATCCTCTAATTGAAAAGATATCCGACTTAATACGCATTGGTAGGCTTCAAAATCTTTCTCTGTAAAAGTCTCTATATCGGTTATAATTACATTCAATCGAGAAATTTTGGAAATTACTTCTCCAATAACGGTATAATATCTGAAGAAATCTTTTTTTACAGTACGAAGCACATAAGCAACATTCAATTCATACGAATAAGTCCGTAATTGTATCCAGCCATCTAACACAACTACATCTGCATGCTCCTTATGGACTGCCGGAACTATTTTACTGTGCCTCACCGTATCTATAATATTTTTATATTCTTGTGGCAAATCATAACTCGGATAAACAAACTGAACCGTTAAATCCTCTTTCATCGCAAACATTACTCCTGCTTTGAGATCTTCCAATCCAATTAATCTATTTTCTAACCCTTTATTACTGTAATGACAGTATGATATACTAGTGTCATCTAATACGATAATCAAATATTGAAGCATTACACTCGTTGATTATATTATAAATGTTTTATTTTACCTTTGATTTTCATTCATTCTCTCCCTTTCCAATCTGGGAAAGAGTTTATTCCAATAATAATTATTTGCATGTACACGAGCTTTATGCATTTTACAAATAGCGGTAGAACGCTGATAAATGGTAGCAGTTTCCGCTGCATCGTAATTCTCTCCTTGACACCATGCACATCCTTCAGCGACTTCACAGGTTATACATTCTTGTGAACTTTGCGTACAACGGTCTAAGGTAAGAAACGGACGGAGTTTATTCTTATCGATGCCGTCCCAAACATTTCCAATAATCCAAGCTTTCTTATTTCGCAATGAATATTGGGCAAAGCGAGTACAAGGATAAAAATTTCCCGCAGCATCCACAGATAACATTCTTCCTGCTCCGCACCAATTCTGATTCTGATGAACACAATCCATCGGTTTGCCCAAATGTTCGCTAAAAAAAGAGCAAGCATAATCGTGATAGTACTCTTTATCGATAATCTCATCTGCTAATAGCAGTAGCTGTTCTTCAAACAAAATATCATCACCCGGTAGCCAAACATCCTCAAACACGCAATTTATATTAACCTCATGAATGCCTAAACCATAAAGATGGAGTACGCTATCTTTGATATAAGGGATATCGGCACTACTGATCGTTACTTTTGTAGCAGCATTGGGAAATTGCTCCAGCCAAAGGGGAATATTGCGAACTACATCATGGTATGATCCTCGCCCGGTAATTTTATATATCCGGTTCAGATCATGCTTCATTTCTGTTCCATCAATCGTAATTCCAATGCTCAGATGGCCGAGATTCTTCTTAACAAACTGCTGTACTTTCTCTTCGCTATAGTTGATGCCATTGGTAGAAAAACTAAAACGGTAGGAATTAAACCAATGATGATTCCTCCTAAACATTTCAATCTTAATATAATCACAAATCCGATCTATTAAACCTATTTCCAGAAACGGTTCACCTCCAATAAAATCCCAAACTACTGATTCCTCAGGGAATTCCCGTTCATTATCGAAAATATAATCAATCGCTTGTTTAGCTATCTCCCAAGGCATTCGTTCTTTTGTGTTTTTCCCTACGAGATAGCAATATTTGCAAGCAAGCTGGCAGTCTTTGGTAACGATGAAGGTAATAGATTTTGCTATACCGCCTTTCCAGTTATCGTTAATTTTAACTTGATTCATATTGATTCTAGTAGTTCATTTGCATACAGACATGGGTACATGAGTGTAAACAATACCTATCACACCCTCCTAAGCAAGATACGTTGCAATTCCCTTGACAAGATTTATCACAAGTATTCAAACATGAGATATTACATCCCGTTCTACAAGTCGTGTCACAATTCTGCGCACATCCCTGATTACAACTATTACCGCAACCGGAACAAGAAGATGAAGTGGCAGAATCTTTGCAATTATTACCACAATTATCCTTACAACCATTCGTACAGCTGACACTACAATCGGAGCATGAAGAAGACTTGGCAGTATTGTTACATTCTTCATTACAACCTTCTTTGCAAGTATTACTACATCCGCTTCCGCAACCATTTTGGGCAGTCCCAACACAACTACTGCTACAGCTCGTACCACATCCCGCTTGGGCAGTCCCAGTACAACTGTTTTTACAACCAAGCGGCTCGTCATCTTTGCTGCAAGCACTTAATAAACTTGGTGCCAATACTATTATCCCCAAAAATGGGATAGTCTGCTTTATGGCTTCTTTAATGAATTCCCGACGTGTTATTCCCATATATCTATTTATAATTTAATCAAAATAGTACAACCCTTTTTCTTTCAAGATATAGTGATAACGTATATCATCATCTATATTTGTAAATTTAAGATCCGTCTCATATGGAAAAACAAGATAATATGCACCGATTCCGTTAAATTCCTTCCAACCACCATCTTTCCGAAAATAAAAGCTACCTCTTCCATTTTCCAA
>OODP01000293.1_pt1 | contig 49178 bp, 37 predicted proteins | sample 1671011 | NCBI WGS metagenome assembly OODP01 (sample SAMN06348113, study PRJEB24527) | human gut metagenome | biome: human gut; feature: ankylosing spondylitis patient; material: feces | host: Homo sapiens | place: China | collected 2015-10
TTACAAAAAAAATGCGAACCACAAGCGTTTTCAGCTACAAATGTATTCTTTTTTTCGTTCTTGCCCTTCATTCTCTCCGTTTTATCTTTAATAAAATCTCAAAATTAATAAACTTTAAAATCTTTACGATGTTATTTGAGCATTCCAAACACTTTTAAAGCATTCTCAGAAGTAACACTTCCAACGGTCTCCGGAGACATCCGGTAAATCTCAGAAATCTTCATCAAAGTATCCTTTACATAGGCGCTTTCATTTCTCTTACCACGATTCGGAACCGGAGTAAGGTAAGGGGAATCCGTTTCAAGAACAATCTTCTCCAAAGGTATTTTAGTCAAAACTTCCGGTAGATGCGACTTTTTAAAAGTGACCACACCATTGATTCCAATTAGAAAACCTGAAAACTCCAGAATCCGGGCAGCTTCATCATCAGTACCCGTAAAACTGTGGAAAATTCCTTTTAAGGAAGTATTCTTGTAAGGTTCCAGTACATTATATATATAGTCAAAGGCATCCCGACAATGAATAACGACAGGAAGGTCATATTCCAAAGCCCAATTGATTTGCTTATCTAATGCAATCTGCTGTTCTTTCAGAAAAGTTTTATCCCAATAAAGATCCATACCAATCTCCCCTATTGCAATATACTTATTGAAAGATTTTAGTTCACGGGCCACAATCTCCAGTTCTTTTTCATAATCGGCATTGACAGAAGTAGGATGCAGTCCTATCATAGGAAAACAATAATCCTTATAGGCATTACATACCGATAACATAGAATCAATTGTCGTACTGTCGATATTAGGCATAAAGATATGAGTGATTCCTGCAGAACGGGCACGCTCAATAACTTGTGGCAAATCTTCTGAAAATTCTTCTAAAAAGAGATGGGAATGTGTATCTATCAATCTCATTTATTTACTTCTTCTTTTCGTTTTTCACCGGTACGGTAATAGTAAATTAATCCGTAATCACGGCACAAATCCAAACGTTTCTCATTTGGAGAAACATCTTCAAACTTTTTTTCAACCTGGTTCCAAATATCTAAAATCAATTCATCTGCTGTGGTTCGCATAGCAGAAAGAGATTCTAAACTACGTGCAGTCAAAGCCTGCAGATTTTTTTGTCGGTCATAACTATCTGTAAAGATATCATAATGTACTCTAACCTTGGCTATTGTAGGATTATAGATAGGAATTCCGCCCTGGGAAGTTCGTTTGGCCTCTCCATCTATAATTTTTCGTCCCCATTCCACTAATGCTGTTTCTGTTGATAAATCCGGAACATTTGTACTATCTCCCGGTAAACCATAATATGCTTTGTGAGCAGCACGTACTTCCGAACGTATTACAGCTAAATTCAATACCTGAATAAAATGAGATACATACAAACGCGCCATCTTTACATTGGCCTGATGCTTATGACCAGCCTGCGACTGACGCTCAAAACATTGCAAATAATAGGCTTGGGCAGCTTCAAATCTTGTTAAAAAATTCCGGGCCTCTGTCAACGTCTTCAGAGAAACTGCCAAATCATAAAGGTTCTGGACATCAGCTTTTGCAACCACTGCTTTCAGTGCCCGTATTCTCGCCTGATCTGTATTTGGTAATCTTCTATAAGGCATAATTCTAAAAAGACACTATTACACTTCTCTATGCATCAAATTTTCTATTATCCTTTTAAGTTCTTCTTTTTTATCCTCTGCAACACTGACTGCCGCAAGACTTTCCATCGCACGATTACTATATTCCAACATTTGATTCTCGCAAATAGCTTTTACACCAATCTGATTATAGAGTTCCGTAACAGCAGTAATCTTCTCAACAGGTTGAAAGGCTTCTGCATGAACCCAATGATTTAACTGCTCACGTTGACTTGAATCGGCATGTTCAAATGCTTTAATCAGCATATAAGTTTTTTTATTGCAAAGAATATCTCCACCTATATTTTTCCCAAAGACTTTGGCATTACCATAAACATCCAAAAGATCATCTTTCAGTTGGAAAGCAACTCCTATTTGCATTCCAAAATCATACAAACGATCAGCATCTTCTATTGAAGCTCCTCCCAAACGGGCTCCAATCCGTAAACTTGTAGCTAATAAAACTGCTGTCTTCAGACGAATCATTTCCAGATACTCTTCTGCTGTTACATCATTTCTCTGTTCGAACTCCATATCCATCTGCTGACCTTCACATATTTCAAGGGCTGTCAGGCTAAAAAGATCCATAACTTCCTTCAAAAAAGCAGGAGAACACTCTGCCATAAATTGATAAGCTAAAATCAACATTGCATCTCCCGAGAGAATAGCAGTATTATCGTTCCAGACTTTGTGAACAGTTTCTTTACCTCTACGACGATCGGCACGATCCATCAGATCATCATGAAGGAGAGTATAGTTATGATAAACTTCGATACCTGTAGCAGGAGCATAGATACGAGTTACATCTTCCTGGTACAAATTATAAGCCATCAACATTAATACCGGGCGAATTCGCTTTCCCCCCATAGACAATACATATTCCACCGGAGCATACAATCCTTTTGGAGTACGCGTAAACTGTAAATCAGCAATATGAGAATTAAATTTTTCGAGAAGCTCGGAAGCTGTAAACATAGTGATTATAAATTAAGGAGAATAGTAAGAATAAAAAGAGGCTGCTTTTCGGCAGCCTCCTTTTTATATAAATAACGTTATTACTGCAATCTGAACATTACAGGCACCGTATATTTTACGCGTACAGGTTTACCGCGCTGCATACCGGGTTTCCACTTCGGCATAGTACCAATCACACGGAGTGCTTCTTTATCCAAATACGGGTCAACACCTCTTATGACTTTAGCGTCTACAATACTACCGTCCTTATTAACAACGAACTGTACTGTTACACGACCTTGAGTACCGTTTTCCTGTGCAATAGTAGGATATTTGATGTTCTTGCTCAAGAATTGCATCAAACCAGCCATACCACCATTCGGAAATTCAGGCATTTGTTCTACAACCTCAAAAATGGTTTGTTCTTCCGGTTCTTCTTCAACAACAGTTACAGGTACATACTTTACCTCTACTGCCTGACCTGTTTCCTCAGAAGAAGCAATAACTGTTTCTTCCACATCAGCATCATCAGCTACGATTTCCAACGTTTCGTTAATCGGAGCTACTTCTGGAGGAGGAGGAGCTACTTTTTCTTCCTGCTCAGTGATAGGAACCATTTCTTCTTCAAAATAGAGATCAGTAAGGGCCTGGCTCGTATCGATCTTGATATCGCGCTTTGTCCATTCAAATGCTATAAACATAAAAGCCAGCACAATAACATAACCAATAAGCATCCAAGTCGATTTTTTGTTCTCCAAATCTGCTTTAGGTGTTTTCTTAATTTCCATAATTATAATATTATTTTAACGTGTTTCTCATTTTGGGCAAATATAGTACTTTTTCTGCAAAACGTTCATCCGTACTATCTTTTTTAAGACAATATGCACCCATTTTTGTTTTTTTTATCCTTCAAAAAGCACACCTGCGCTTTTGTGCCACAAATGTAACGAGATATTTTAAAAATACCGTATCTTTGGCAATAATTTTAAATGAAATGTTGAAAAAGTCTTTTATTACGGCGCTACTACTACTGATTTTCTCCGTTTTACGTGCGCAAGACGGAACCAGCGCCTTCCAATTTTTAAAGCTTCCTTTTTCTGCCCACGCATCGGCATTGGGTGGAGAAAACATTTCTATTATAGAAGACGATTTAACTATGGCTGTCCAAAATCCCGCCCTTCTTTCGTGTGTAGCAGATAAAACTCTCAACCTGAATTATATGCTTTATATGGATGGTGTCAATGTTGGAGGAGCCGCATTTGCACGTACAGCAGGCGAGCGTTCCACCTGGGCGGTAACCGCTCAATATGTAGATTACGGAGAGTTAAAAGAAACCACCGAAGAAAATATAGAAATCGGCACTTTCTCTGCCAAAGATATTTCCATATCGGGCATTTATACCTATGATTTAAGTGATTATTGGAGTGGTGGTGTCCGCACAAACTTTATTTATTCTCATTATGATAAGTACTCTTCATTCGCAATTGGCATTGATTTAGGATTGAATTACTATCATCAAGAGTCAGACTTTTCCGCTTCACTTGTTGCACGCAATTTGGGAGGACAACTGAAAGCTTTCGAAGAACAGCATGAAAAGCTGCCTGTCGACGTACAGCTTGGTTTTAGCAAACGATTGGCACATGCTCCTTTCAGGCTCTCATTTACTCTACATGACCTGACACACTGGAGTACATCAGTCTCAGCAGCAAACAATTTTGGAAAGAAATTGTTAAATCATATCGCCCTTGGCATTGATTTCCTCCCAACCAGCAATTTTTACCTGGCAGCCGGATACAACTTCCGCCGTGGAGAAGAAATGAAAATAAACGGTTCCAGCCATTGGGCGGGTTTTACTTGTGGTACAGGTATCCAGTTGAAACGGTTGAAATTGGGAATAGCATACGCCAAATATCATGTGAGTTCATCCTCACTTATATTTAATTTGTCATATACCTTATAATATATAAAATAGTATAACTCAAAATGAAAAAGATAACTATCGCAATCGACGGTTTTTCCTCCTGTGGAAAAAGTACCATGGCAAAAGATCTTGCCCATGAAATAGGTTACATATACATCGACAGTGGCGCCATGTATCGTGCAGTCACTTTATACAGTATAGAAAATGGCATCTTTAAAGGAAATGAGATTGATACGGAAAGGCTTCAGAAAGAAATCGGTAATATTCATATTTCATTTCAACTAAATCCGTCGACCGGACGCCCGGACACCTATCTGAACGGTGTGAATGTGGAAAATAAAATCCGCAGCATGGAAGTTTCTTCTCGCGTCAGCCCTATCGCAACTTTAGGATTTGTACGCGAAGCGATGGTGGCACAGCAACAGGCAATGGGTAATTCCAAAGGTATTGTCATGGATGGACGTGATATCGGAACTACGGTTTTTCCCGATGCAGAACTAAAAATATTTGTAACTGCCACCCCCGAGATCCGTGCACAGCGTCGTTATGATGAATTGAAAGCCAAAGGACAAGAAGCCAGTTTTGATGAAATACTTGAAAACGTAAAGCAACGGGATTATATCGATCAGAATCGTGAAGTAAGCCCACTTCGCAAAGCTGACGACGCATTGCTATTAGATAATACAAATATGACTATTTCTCAACAAAAAGAATGGTTACAAAAGCAATTCGATAAGACCATTAAGGGATAAAGGAAAAAGGGTGTAGCCTTATGCCTCAAAGGGTGTAGCCATCCAAGGCAAAGGGCGTAGTCATCCGAAGGAAAGGGTGTAGCCCTTCCGATGACCTATTTACAATCTCTATATCAACATATTATATTATGGTAAAAGTAGAAATAGATGAGGGATCCGGCTTCTGCTTCGGTGTAGTAACTGCAATAAATAAAGCTGAAGAAGAACTAACCAATGGCGGTACTTTGTATTGTCTGGGAGACATCGTGCACAATAGCCGTGAAGTGGAGCGTTTGAAAGAAATGGGCCTCATCACTATCAATCATGATGACTTTAATCATTTGCACGATGCCAAAGTTTTGCTGCGTGCCCATGGAGAGCCGCCCGAAACCTATGAAATTGCCCGTCGCAATAATATTGAAATCATTGATGCCACTTGCCCGGTAGTACTCCGCCTGCAAAAGAAAATCAAACAAGAATATAATCAGAAAGATACCGAGGACAAACAAATCGTTATCTATGGAAAAACCGGTCATGCGGAAGTCCTTGGTTTAGTGGGACAAACTACCGGAGAAGCAATCGTCATAGAAAAACTGGAAGAAGCTAAAAAACTGGATCTCACCAAGAGCATCCGTTTATATTCGCAGACGACAAAGTCACTGGACGAATTCCAGAAAATCGTAGAATACATCAAGGAACATATCTCGCCTGATGTCACATTCGAATATTATGATACCATCTGCCGGCAAGTAGCCAATCGTATTCCAAACATACGGAAATTTGCCGCTTCGCACGATCTGGTATTCTTTGTAAGTGGCAAGAAAAGTTCCAATGGGAAAATGCTGTTCAGCGAATGCAAAAAAGTCAACCCTAATTCCCATTTGATAGACAGTGCTGAAGAGATAGACGATTCTCTGCTGACTGGAGCTTCCTCTATCGGAGTATGCGGAGCAACCTCCACTCCCAAATGGCTGATGGAAGAAATTTCAAAGGCCATTCAATCACGACTTACAGGACAATAAGTCACCGTTTTGAAACAACAAATTAACGTTAAATATGAATCACGCCCTCAGCTTTTTGCTATCTTTGCCGAGCGAAAATAGGCTGCGTTTCGGCAAAATCAAAAAACATTTTGCTTTTGCTCTCAACTTGCACTATTTTTGTGGTGATTATTTAAACCAAACTAAAAGATTGTTATGGGAACAGTTAAGTGCATAGGTATTTTGACATCCGGTGGTGATGCACCGGGAATGAACGCTGCTATTCGTGCGGTAACACGTGCTGCTATTTACAACGGATTACAAGTAAAAGGTATATATAGAGGTTACAGAGGTCTGGTAACCGGTGAAATCAAAGAATTCAAAAGCCAGAACGTAAGTAATATAATACAATTAGGTGGTACTATCCTGAAAACAGCTCGCTGTCAGGAATTCACTACTCCCGAAGGACGCCAGATTGCATATGATAATATGAAAAAGGAAGGTATTGATGCCTTGGTTATCATTGGTGGTGACGGTTCATTGACGGGTGCACGTATTTTCGCACAAGAGTTTGATGTACCTTGTATCGGATTACCCGGTACTATCGACAATGACCTGTACGGAACAGATACGACTATCGGTTATGATACAGCTTTGAATACCATTCTGGACGCTGTGGATAAAATTCGCGATACGGCAACTTCTCACGAACGTTTGTTCTTTGTGGAAGTAATGGGACGTGATGCCGGTTTCCTGGCTTTGAACGGTGCTATTGCCTCAGGTGCAGAGGCCGCTATCATTCCGGAGTTCAGTACGGAAGTCGATCAACTGGAAGAATTCATCAAAAACGGTTTCCGCAAATCCAAGAACAGTAGTATTGTAATTGTTGCGGAAAGCGAACTGACAGGTGGAGCCATGCACTTTGCAGAGCGTGTAAAGAATGAATATCCTCAATACGATGTACGTGTTACTATCCTTGGACACTTGCAGCGCGGTGGAAGTCCTACTGCTCACGATCGTATCCTTGCCAGCCGACTCGGTGCGGCAGCTATTGATGCCATCATGGATGGACAACGCAATGTAATGGTCGGTATCGAACATGACGAAGTAGTATACGTTCCTTTCACAAAAGCTATCAAGAATGATAAGCCAATCAAGAAAGACTTGGTAAATGTATTGAGAGAACTCTCTATTTAATGAGAATATAGTGAAATATGCAAAAGCGCGGATGAGATTCATCCGCGCTTTTGCATTATAGCCATTTTGCTACAATTTCTTCTGTCTTATCCCATAGTTCCTTCATCTGTACATGATGAAGGAATTTCTCTGAGAGCTGTTTAGGATGGCAACTTACATTCAATGTTCCGGTACGTTTTCCTGCATCTTCATCCAGCAACAAACTGATGGCTGTCGCTGCTCCTTGGCGAGGCGTACGTATGAAAGGCCGGAAAAAGATATCCGTCAGCGGATCAAACCACATATGCATCGTAATGATTTTGGTGGAAACAATACCCGGATCGGCAGCATTGACAACAATTCCTTTTTCTTTCACCTTCTCCGATAGAGCTATTGTAAACAAAGTTAATGCCAATTTCGTATTACTATAAATCGGAATACGCCAGAAAGCGCCTTTCTTTCCACGCAAAAAGAAGTCAGGAAAATCCAGTCTACCGATGGCATAAGTACAAGACACCATATTTGCAATCCGGCTTCCTTCTCCCATCAATGGTAACAATTTACGAGTCAATAGATAGGGAGCTACATAATTGACACTCACCGTACGTTCCAATCCATCTTCGGTAATACGACGTTTCGTTTCCATAGTACCGGCATTGTTCATTAACAAGGTGATAGCTTCTCCACGCTGAAGAAGTTCATTGGCTAAAGAAGCCGTGGAAGATAAAGAAGCAAGATTGACCGGTACTATTTCCAATGCCATATTTCCTGTTTCCCGCATTATTAACTGACGTTTCTCTTCTGCGATTTCTGGATCACGACACGCCATAATGACTTTATATCCGGCGGCAGCAACAGCGCGTGTAATCTCCATTCCCATACCGCCATCTGCTCCGGTTATAACTGCAAGTTTCTGTTTCATTATCCTTTTGCTTCTATTTTTGTAATTTCCCGCTTCAAGCCGGCCGGAAGTTCTTCATTCAAATGCTGATGACATGCCATTTCAATGGAATACATCCGTGCAATACAATAATTACTATGTTTACAATTACAGCGTGCTTTCTCTTCTTCACGCATGCGGTTCACAAAACCCGGTTCATTAAGCAGGGCACGTGCCATCTGCACAGCTTCAAAACCATCATTCAGTACCTCATCTATTTTTTCACGCGAAACTAAACCACCTACATATACCAATGGCATCTTAATTTCCGTCCGGAACTTCATCGCATCTTCCAGAAAATAGGCCTCCTTGAAAGGAACGGTCGGTATCATCCACTTTCCTACCATTCGCACTCCATACTTCAGCCACCAGCAATTCATATAATGAGTCATCGTACGGATAGGCATCCGACCACGCATCACATACATAGGAGCCTTACTAACAAAGCCTCCACTTAATACTAATGCATGAGCTCCTGATTGCTCCAGGCGTTTTGCCACCTGCATAGTCTCATCCATTTCCATCCCGCCACGGAAACCATCACGCATATTCATTTTTACCAATACAGCCATGTCCGTTCCGGCAGCTTTCATCACCTCCTCCATTACCATATCCATAAAACGCATCCGATTTTCCAAAGAACCACCAAAGCAATCCTTACGGCGATTCGTATAAGGAGAAAGGAACTGAGAAATCAAATATCCATGTCCGGCATGTATTTCAATAGCATCAAAGCCAGCCTCACGGGCCAAATTCACAGCACGGCCATATGCACGTGCCATCTCCGGCAGTTCCTCCTTTTTCAAGCCACGAACAAAAGTAGGTGAGTAAAGATTGAAACCGGTAGAAGCTCCGACAGGAGTAACACCACAGATACTTTTATGCGACATATTGCCACAATGTCCCAACTGGATAGCTGCTGCTGCACCTTCGGCATGTACAGCATCAGTCAGTTCTTTTAATCCGGGGATAATTTCAGGCCGCATCCACAATTGGCGGTCGAACGACAAACCACTTTGGGTGACAGCTGCATAGGCCACAGTAGTCATTCCAATACCACCAGCCGCAACTGAACGGTGATAGTCAAGCAACATTTGCGAAGGGGCATTACCCGGACACATACTTTCAAATGCCGCCGAACGGATAGTACGATTCCGTAAAGTCAGCGGACCAAAAGTTACAGGAGTAAATAACTTGCTCATGAGTATTATTTATGATTTGTGATTTATAAGTAAGAAATTAATAGAGGAACGGAAAAACACGTTTCCGATTTCCCACCGCATCTCCAAACTCTTCTTTATAGCGATGCCAGATGGCATTGGCACGAGGAACCAGATTAGCCACTGTCCACCACAGGAAAACCAGTCCGGAGAGCGACCAGGTCAATATAGCCCATCCTGCCCATTCTATAATTTCACCAAAGTAATTGGCAGAGGTGACATAACGATACATCCCCTGCGATGGAAGGTAATGCCGCGTATCTCCCGGTTTACGAAGATGGCGGATTACATAATCCGAATACCAGTTGATCCCCATTCCGGTAAAGAATAACAATACTCCAATAATAAACTGGGGAGTCGTCAGCCAGTCCGGTGCATAAAGAGTTTCAGGAGCCAGATAAAAAAGCCATTCTCCTTGCATAAAGCCATTCAGGAGGTTAAACAGCATTCCCATCATCATAATGGCAAGCGGCATACGACTCTTTCCCTTCAGCAGGAAAGGAAACACAAAGGCACGCTGAAAATAATGCAATTGAAATAAGAGAAAGAAAATCAGGGGAGCAATTGAATTATATCGTGCTGAATTCCACCAAAGTAACAACATTACAATAAACACAGGCGCTTCCATCAGCATCCACGCCAATTTATTATTAATGGAAATGCCCCAAGATGCAGTGCGGAACATTCCATATCCCGCTTTGACAAAATAAAGTGCGATAAAAACAAACAGTGCAATGATGCTCATTGCACCAAGAAATAGCTGAAAAGTCCCTTGTTCCATACTTGTTTCGATTTAAGTATGGGCAAAGATATATAAAAAGGAGGAAAAAGAAAACTTCCTCCCCTTAATTAGTTTACAAAGACGTTAGCGAATTATTTCAAAAACAATGGATTTCAAATCAAAGTAAAGAGTTAGCGATTTACGTCAGAAATGAGTATAAAGTTACTTACAAAAGGAAACAGGATGAGACATAGTCGTATACTTAGGGTATCTCAGTCCCATACTTAGGGTATCTCAGTATGATACTTAGGGTACCTCAGTCGTATACTGAGATAGGGTTATTATACGCCCCTAATAGTCAGCTAGTTACAAAACCGCTTTTAGCTTCAATAAATCAGAACAAACAGTTTAGAAAAAACGGTCTCATTACAATAGGGTTATGAATTAAATGGGTACGCGGACGACACGGATAAGGCGGACGAACGCGGATTTAAAAAGCTGCGCTATACTATTATAAATGATAAATTAAAGTCCGCGTTCGTCCGCCTTATCCGTGTCGTCCGCGTATCTATTCATTCATTACTTTTCCGTTTTACTCCTATTTATCGCTTCTTAATAGGTACATAAACCGTATCTTCAAGTACATTTTTGTATGCCGGACGAATGATACGTTTACCTTCAAAGTTTAACTCTTCATTACGATGTGCACACCAGCCGACGATACGAGCCATAGCAAACAACGGCGTAAAGATTTCCTGCGGTAATCCAATCATTTCATAAACAAAGCCGGAATAGAAATCAACGTTGCTCGATACCGTCTTTCCATTGTTCTTCACGCGACCGAAAGTTTCGATAGCACGTTCCTCCAAGAGTTCAAGGAAAGCAAATTCGCGCTCTTTTCCTTTTTCCCGGGCAAGATCACGAGCCAGTTCTTTCAGTAAGATAGCACGTGGATCGGAAATCGTATAAACAGCATGTCCGATACCATAAATCAATCCGGTCTTGTTATAAACTTCCTTATTCAGCATACGGGTGAAGTAAGTGTCGATCTCATCCACACTTGTCCAGTCCTGAATATTCTCCTGTAAATGATGGAACATATCAGCCACCTGAATATTTGCACCGCCATGAAGCGGGCCTTTCAACGAACCGATACCTGCGGCAATGGATGAGTATGTATCCGTTCCGGTAGAAGAAGTAACACGAACCGTGAAAGTGGAGTTATTACCACCACCATGCTCTGCCTGAAGCACCAGCAAAAGATCGAGCGTACGAGCCTCCAGCTGTGTATAATTACGTTTCAGCATATACAGGAAATTCTCAGCAATAGAAAGATTTTCCTGCGGATGGCGAATATGCAGCGAACGGCCGAAAGTAGCATGGCGCAACATATTATATGCATAAGCAATAATAGTCGGGAACTTGGAAATCAAATCAATGCTCTGGCGCATCAGGTTGTCGCGGGAAGTATCATCGGCAGCAGGGTCAAAACGATACATCTCAAGTACACTGCGTGCCAGGATATTCATAATATTATTCCCTTCCAGTTCGATAATATTCATCTTGGTTTTCTGCTCCAACGGCATATTATCATTAATCAGTTCACGGAAAGAAGCCAACTCCTCCTTATCGGGCAAATTACCGGACAGTAACAGATAAGCCACTTCTTCAAATCCGAAACGCTTCTCCTTAACAAAAGCATGGACAATATCCTCTACATCATAACCACGGTAAAACAACTTACCCGGGATAGGTTTCAAGCCACCACCCGGAACACGTTCATAACCCACTACATTACCAATTCTGGTGAGCCCGACCAACACACCCGTACCGTCTTCATTGCGCAAACCGCGCTTCACATCAAATTTGGAGAATAATTCGGTATCAATCCGAACCGCTTCCTTCATATCCTCGGAAAGCTTATAAACTAAATATTCCTTCTTCATTTTCGTATCGTTTTAATCGTTAGTATTATTTTTCAATTCTTTCCACTATCTCCCGGGTAAAGGCAGAAGTGGACAAAGAGACACCGCCAGGCATGAAGCGCGCCAGATCGGCGGTAGCACGGGCATCAAGGAAACTTTGTTCCAGAGCATGTTCTATCAAGGAAGCAGATTCTTTCCAACCAAAGTATTCGAGCATCATTACGGCAGACAGAATGATGGAACAGGGATTCACAATATCTTTGCCTGCAATATTCGGTGCTGTACCATGAGTGGCTTCAAAGATGGCATGTCCGGTCTGGTAGTTGATATTTGCTCCGGGAGCAATACCGATACCGCCCACCATGGCAGCCAACTGATCGGAAACATAATCGCCATTCAGATTAAGAGTAGCAATCACAGAGTATTCTTCAGGAATCAATAATGTATTTTGCAGGAAAGCATCCGCAATACAATCTTTTATCATCAGCTTTCCGTCAGCCAAAGCTTCTCCAAACTCACGTTCAGCCAACTCATAGCCCCACTTTTTGAAACCTCCTTCGGTAAACTTCATAATATTTCCCTTGTGTACCAATGTCACGGAAGGCAGATTATTCTCAAGTGCATATCGGCAGGCAGCCCGTACCAATCGTTCCGTTCCTTCTTTTGAAACAGGCTTCACACCAAAAGAAGATGTCTTGGGGAACCGTACTTTCTTCACCCCCATCTCATCGTGCAGGAACTTATAGAACTTCTCTGCCTCCGGTGTACCGGCTTCCCACTCGATACCTGCATAAATATCTTCCGTATTTTCACGGAATACACACATGTTCACCTTCTCCGGATGACGAACCGGAGAGTGAATACCCTGATACCAACGAACCGGCCGCAGGCATACATACAAGTCCAATGTCTGGCGCAATGCCACGTTCAGCGAACGGATACCACCACCGACAGGTGTCGTCAGCGGACCTTTGATGCCCACTTTGTAATCACGGAAAGCTTCCATCGTTTCATCAGGTAACCACAGGCCGCACTTTTCAAAAGCCCGTTCGCCTGCCCACACTTCCATCCATTCAATTTGCCGCCCGCCGCTATATGCCTTCTGCACTGCAGCATTCACGATAGCTTGCATAGAAGGAGTAATTTCAACTCCTACCCCATCACCGGTAATAAAAGGTACTGTAATTTTATCCATCTTTCTATCTTGCATTAAGAGCAGAACCGGCACGGAACCAGCCTATCTGCTGTTCATTATACGTATGTTGAGCTTCGAAGCTATCCTTCGTACCATCTTCGTGGTGAAGGACAATCTTAAGATTACGACCGGGAGCAAAGTCCATCAATCCGATTACCGAAATTAAATCATGTTCCTGAATCTTATCATAATCGGCTTTATCCACAAAAGTCAGTGCCAGCATACCTTGTTTCTTTAAGTTCGTTTCATGGATACGGGCAAAACTCTTTGCCAGGATCACACGGACATTCAGGAAACGAGGCTCCATAGCGGCATGTTCACGACTGGAACCTTCACCATAGTTTTCTTCGGCTACTACAATGGAAGAAATCCCTTCGGACTTATACATCTTTGCCGTACCGGAAACCGGACCGTACGTATTAGTCGAACGATTCCAGACACTGTTAGTTTCTCCATTGAAAGCATTCACAGCACCCATCAGCATATTGTCTGAGATATTCTCCAGATGTCCACGGAAACGAAGCCACGGACCTGCCATCGAGATATGATCGGTAGTACATTTACCCTGTGCCTTAATCAGCAATGGCATATTAAGCAAATCAGTTCCTTCCCAGGCAGGGAATGGTTGTAGCAATTGGAGTCGTTGAGAATGAGGGTTCACATTAATTTCCGTCTTCTCACAGCCGGGAGCCATATACCCTTCACTACCTTCGGCAAATCCTTTCGGCGGTAATTCTTCACCCATAGGTTCGGAGAGTTTTACTTTTTCACCTTCACGATTCACCAATACATCTGTCAGCGGGTTGAAACAAAGGTCTCCGGCAATCGTCAGTGCCATCGTCAATTCGGGGGAAGCGACAAAGGCATACGTATTCGGATTACCGTCTGCACGTTTGGCAAAATTACGGTTGAAAGAGGTTACGATAGAATTCTTACGAGTAGGGTTATCTGTCTCACGTTTCCACTGACCAATACAGGGACCACAGGCGTTTGCCATAATTGTAGCACCGACTTTTTCAAAAGTATCTATCATCCCATCCCGCTCTGCCGTAGCCCGTATCCGTTCAGAACCGGGGTTCACAATCAGGGGAGCGGCTACTTTCAGGTGCTTCTCTTCAACCTGGCGGGCCAGGGAAACGGCACGACTTAAATCCTGATAGGATGAATTGGTGCATGAACCTATCAATCCGACTTCCATCTTGCGCGGATAACCGTTAACCAATACTTTTTCTGCAAACTCAGAAATAGGCGTAGCGGCATCTGGAGTAAAAGGACCATTAATATAAGGTTCCAGCCTGGAAAGGTCAATCTCAATTACCCGATCGTAATACTTCTCCGGGGCAATCATGATGTCTGCATCTGCACGAAGATCACCCGCCACAGAATCAGCCATCTCTGCCACTTCTTCTCTTCCGGTAGCTTTCAGATAAGTAGCCATACGATCATCATAAGGGAAAAGTGACGTGGTGGCACCGACTTCGGCACCCATATTACAAATAGTAGCCTTACCGGTAGCGGACAAAGAAGCCGTGCCCGGTCCAAAGTATTCAATGATTGCATTTGTACCGCCTTTAACCGTCAGGATACCTGCCAACTTCAGAATCACATCTTTTGGAGCCGCCCAACCATTCAATTCACCTTTCAGATGTACACCAATCAAGCGAGGCATTTTCAATTCCCATTCCATACCGGTCATCACATCCACCGCATCGGCACCACCGACACCGATAGCAACCATACCGAGGCCACCTGCATTGGGCGTATGCGAATCCGTACCTACCATCATTCCACCAGGGAAGGCATAATTTTCCAATACTACCTGATGAATGATACCCGCACCCGGCTGCCAGAAACCGATACCGTATCGGGAAGAAACATCACGCAAGAAATCGTATACTTCTTCATTTGTCTTGGTAGCAGTGGCAATATCTTCCCGGGCTCCTCTATAGGCCTGTATCAGATGGTCGCAATGTACTGTTGAAGGTACGGCAACTTGTTCGCGACCTGCATTCATAAATTGCAGCAATGCCATTTGTGCGGTTGCATCCTGCATTGCTACACGGTCAGGACGGAAGTTTACATAATCTTCTCCCCTTTTGTAGTCTTTGATCCCCTTCTCACCAAACAGATGAGTATACAAAATCTTTTCTGCTAATGTCAGCGGACGTTGCAGTACTGCCCGCACATGTTCCATTTTCCCCTTATAAGAAGCATAAAAGGCCTTTAACATAGTTACGTCATACACCATAATCACATTTATTTTTTAGTTTTCCAATATTGTAAAGATTACAAATTAATATAATAAACAAACTAAATTCGTTAAAGGTTTAACAAATTAAAGCTTTTCTTCGTGCAAAAGCGAAGAATGATTACCTTTGCGAAAAAACTATGCGATTAGTGATTAGAGGTTAGTGATTAGTGATTAGCACCATGCGGAATATAGCGCAGCCCACTAATCACTTATCACCAATCACTAAACACTTATTATATATGAGCAATAACCTCCTTTCTCCAACCGACCATCTTCAGCAACAAGAACTGCTCCTGCGCATGGAATATGAATTCGAAAAAGAAGAATTCAAAAGGCAGACCGAAACCATGGGTATCGCCCGCAAGGTGAAACGGGGACTCTGCTGGTATCCTGCCACTCCCGGACGAAGTTACTACAATTCACTGAATCAATTAGTAATAGAAATTACACATACGGAAGATACTGATATAGAACATAATTTCGAATTCGGGCGTCCCGTCTGTTTTTTCCGCAAAGGATACGACGATAAAATCACATATTTCAATTCCATCGGTACTATCAGTTATGCCAACGAAACACGCATGGTTGTTGTGATGCCCGGTGCAGGTGCTATACTGGAAGTGCAATCTGCCGAAAACCTCGGAGTGCAGCTTTATTTTGATGAAACGTCCTACCGCACTATGTTCGAAGCCCTTTCCGATGTAATTCGCGCTAAGGGCAATCGATTGGCAGAATTGAGAGATATCATGCTGGGAACTTTAAAACCCGGATTCCGTGAGCTCTACCCTGTCCGTTTCCCCTGGCTGAACTCTACACAGGAAAATGCAGTGAACAAAGTGTTATACTCCCGCGATGTTTCTATTGTACACGGGCCTCCGGGAACAGGGAAAACAACTACTCTCGTAGAAGCTATCTATGAAACATTACACCGTGAACCTCAAGTACTGGTTTGCGCCCAAAGTAATACAGCTGTCGACTGGATCAGTGAAAAACTCGTAGATCGTGGTGTGAATGTTCTGCGCATTGGTAATCCTACCCGGGTAAACGACAAAATGCTTTCTTTCACTTATGAGCGCCGCTTCGAAGGGCATCCGGCCTATTCTGAACTATGGAGTATCCGCAAAGCGATGCGTGAAATGGGCGGAAAGCATCGAGGCAGCTATGAGGAGCGTGAAAGCGCCCGCAATCGTATGAGTCGCCTGCGTGATCGTGCCACACAATTGGAAATACAAATCAATGCCGATCTTTTCGACAGTGCTCATGTTATAGCCTCCACTCTCGTCAGCAGCAATCACCGCGTACTGAACGGGCGCCGCTTCGGTACACTCTTTATTGATGAAGCCGCCCAAGCCTTGGAGGCTGCTTGCTGGATAGCCATCCGCAAGGCCGACCGTATAGTACTGGCAGGTGATCATTGCCAGCTTCCACCCACTATAAAATGTTACGAAGCTGCCCGTGGAGGATTGGAATGTACATTGATGGAAAGAGTCGTTGCCAATAAACCCAGTACCGTTTCTCTATTGAAAGTACAATACCGTATGCATGAGGAAATCATGAAATTTCCCTCACAATGGTTTTACAATGGAGAACTGCAAGCGGCTCCTGAGATACGATACCGCGGCATTCTCGACTGGGATACTCCTATCAGTTGGATAGACACTTCTGACATGGATTTTAAGGAAGAATTCATAGGAGAAACATTCGGGCGTATCAATAAAGCAGAAGCTGATTTACTTCTTCAGGAATTAAAAGCTTATATTAACCGGATCGGTGGAAAACGTGTCTTAGAAGAACGGATCGATTTCGGTATCATCTCTCCTTACAAAGCCCAGGTACAGTACCTCCGCAATAAGATTAAAGCAAGCGGTTCACTTAAACCTTACCGAAGTCTACTCACAGTCAACACAGTAGATGGGTTTCAGGGACAGGAACGTGATGTCATCTTCATCAGCCTTGTTCGCGCCAATGAAGAGGGACAGATCGGTTTCCTGAATGATTTACGAAGAATGAATGTTGCCATCACCCGTGCCCGCATGAAATTGGTGATATTGGGAGAAGCGGAAACTATGAAACGCCACAAGTTCTATAGGGAACTCATTGAGTACATCAAGGCCCTCCCTTAAGCACAAAAAAACTACGCAACTTCGTGTACAATGCACAGAAGTTGCGTAGTTCCTTATAATAACTTTAAAAAGAATCTTCCTACTTATACCAATCCTTACATTCGCTACCATTGGATTCAACCCATCTCACAAAATTAGGATAGCTTTTATCCACACTCTGAGTTTCAGTGGTGCTGAATTCTTCCGCATCAACCAGATTAATGGCGAAAGGATAATTCTCAGCAGCTACATAATAGATTCCGGCATTAGGTGAAGATAAGTCTTTGCCCGTATGAAATAAAGCCATATCTGCCTTTTCTGTTGGTTTATTGTTTATCAAATGCACTTCACATCTGTTATCTCCGGCATTATCATGAACCATAATGAACGAATTATAAGGAGATATACCAAAAGTCTCATGATCTACAGGAGTACTTAACTTATTCTTAATCTTATAAGTTTCTGTTTTCGTATTGTCACCCGTAACAGAAAGCGCATTGAAGAATACATTGATCGTGGCTTTAGAAAGGGCCTTGTCTATTCCTTGATTGATATCAGCCACCGGATTTTCCACAAATGTAGTAGTCACATTAGAACGGTCGGTATTCATCTCATATCCAAAACCATTATGAAAAGAAGCACCTGACCAAAGCGCCGTGAAAGTATCTTCAGTAGAGAGGACTTCATTCTTCGTATTAAAACTCAAAACAGAATTATATTTCACAATGACATCATTCAAATCATAATCGCCTTTATTCGGCCAGTTATCTTCAAATGCAAGAATACCTTTATATGTCATACGGTAAGCTACAGATTCATCATCTTTATCACCCTCATCAGGTTTCACCTCGGGCACATCAGGAGTTATCGCCTCTATCGGATTGGACCATATATTGAACTGAACATCATTATAATCATGATCGGTCCAGTCTTCAAATGAAAGTACCACAAAGTCATTAATGCGGAAAGCAGCCGTATGTGTACGTCCATCACCATTCAATGCTATAGTTGAATAGAAAGTCCCCAATCCATTCCCGCCTTTAAAATAAGAGTCATTTAACAGAAACCAACCGATCTTCACTCCATTAGGAAATTCAGTTCCCTTATCTACACCATCCTCATCAATATAATGCAACTTAACACATTCTCCACCTTTTAGCCCAACAGGTCGTCCATAATAATTAATGGTGTGCGTATTCGGGAAAACAATATACTTCTTTGCAGCTTTTATATCCGCATCAGAAGCACCGGACTTATAGCAATAATAACCGAAAGCACTTGCCGCACCACTGGTTCCACCAATGAAACGAACAAATATTTCAGCACTTCTACCTTCTGGATCCTTCACCTCAAAATCAGCAGACTGACGATACTTCTTTGGGCAAGTACCTCTCTCAGGAATTACATTCTTAATCGTATTCAGAATAGATTCCGATAAACTTAGCTCCCCTTCAGTATCCAAATAATTTGGACGACCATTGTCTGCCCAAGTTCCCAAAACTCCATATCCGCTTGGAGCCGTCCATTTACCTGCACGTGTATGAGGGGTATCACCGGTCAATTCCCATTTAATATCTGCATGAATCGCATTATCACTAAGCGATGTCTTGAATAATCCAGGAACTCCGACATAGGAGGTATAAATATAAGCATCCGAACCATGATCAGCAGTGATGGTTTCTTTGCCATTATATACACCGTTTTCATCCGTCATACGAGTCACCACAGGAGCCAAATCGGTACGCAGTACCACTTGTCCCTCATCATTCGTCATAAAAGGATTTTCAAGATAGACATTGAAAAGTACTTTATATCCTTTGGGGACATCATACTTCACATTCAGTTGAATAGTAGTGGTAGTAGAAAACGGAAAGGAATTAGGTGTTTCTTCGTCTCCATTACCATTAGGATCATATACATCACGGGTACAACCCAACATTACAAAAATGACCAATACGTTGCATAGTAAAAAGTAGAATGCATCGCGTATTGCTCTGAATCTAATTTCTTTAGTCATAGCACGCTTGTCTTTATGTTGTTAATTTGGTACAAAAGTAGCAAAAAACAGTCACATATTGCATAAAAAGCGAATACTATTTCCAAAATACACAAATTTTAGCATTTATGAATCAACTATTACTCGAAATAAGAAAATCTATCTTCCAATTATAAACAATTACACGATTTCTGTCAATAGCAGATTTATAAAGTATTAACAGGATAAGAAAAGCTTGGTCTATCCATTACATCATTCGCAAAACAGATGATATGTTTACCTCCATTACATTATTCGTTTTACCTCAACAGATGGTGTGTTTTGATTGATTGCATCATGTATTTTGCCCTAAAAGAGGATACGTTTTCAGTAATTTCACACCTTATTATATATAATGGGAGGAGCAACTTACGTTACTCCTCCCATTGTCTTCTTCCCGAACTTAAATCAGGATATTAGTTGTTTTCCGGACGCAACTGACGAACCGTAACAGCAGTCTGCCACATTTCGCTTTCGCGCAACTGACGAAGTTCTTCGTTCAGTTTCTCACGATAATCAGGTTGAGAATTGCTGTCGATAGAGATCTGAGCTTCATTACCAGACTTAACGCTTGCATACAATTTCTGTACTACCGGCTTAATAGCATCGTGGAACGGAGTCATCCAGTCCAGAGCACCACGTTGTGCAGTAGTTGAACAGTTAGCATACATCCAGTCCATACCATTCTTTGCGAACAACGGCATCAATGACTGAGTCAATTCTTCTACAGTTTCATTGAATGCTTCTGACGGAGTATGACCGTTTTCACGCAATACTTCATACTGAGCCAACAGCAATCCCTGAATAGCTCCCATCAATGAACCACGCTCACCTGTCAGGTCAGAAGTAGCTTCACGTTGGAAAGTAGTTTCGAACAAATATCCTGAACCTACACCGATGCCCAATGCGATGGTACGATCCATAGCTTTACCTGTAGCATCCTGATAGATAGCGTAAGAAGAGTTCAAACCACGACCTTCAAGGAACATAGTACGCAATGAAGTACCTGAACCTTTAGGAGCTACCATGATTACGTCGATATCTTTCTGAGGAACTACACCTGTACGGTCGCTCCAAGTGATAGCAAAACCATGAGAGAAGTAAAGAGCTTTTCCCGGAGTCAGGTAAGGTTTGATAGTAGGCCATACAGACATTACGGCTGCATCAGACAACAAGCACATAATGATAGTACCTTTCTCACAAGCCTCCTCAATGCCAAACAGTGTTTCACCCGGTACCCATCCGTCAGCTATTGCTTTCTCATAAGTTTTACCCGGACGCTGTCCAACGATTACGTTGAAACCATTATCGCGCAGGTTGCATGCCTGTCCCGGTCCCTGTACACCATAACCGATCACTGCAATTGTTTCATCTTTCAAAACTTCACGTGCTTTTTCCAAAGGAAATTCTTCGCGTGTCATTACATTCTCAGTAACACCGCCAAAATTCAATTGTGCCATTTTCTTTTTTAGTTTTTTATTTGTGGCTTACGCCAACTAATGATTAATAAAATTATTTCTCTGTAAATATCACTTTCGAACGACAAACGACTTCGCTGCCATTCTTCTTCACTTCAATATCGAAAGCTCCATCGCCCAACTCATCTTTATAGAGTGTAAGTTCGTCGCCGTAATAACTTTCGGCTACATAAGCCATTTCAAAACGACGGATACGCTTTTCCTTATACATCTCTATTGGAAACAAGTCCATGATATGTTCGATGTAGCGGATACTGTTCACATGTCCGTTGATGTCGATATCACTGTATTTAGCTTTCAATGTAGCTACCGATTCGGTGGAAGTCACTTTGATGCGTGAAGGTTTCTCGATAGGACAAGGTTCATCGCACACATAATCTACAATGCTACCTCCGTGCAATGCCAGCAAATCGGCAGGCTTGCGGGTATTGAGGTTAATCATAGCCCATATGGAACGCGCATAGCCAATCTTCTTTCCATCTTTGTCCAATAGGGCAAAGTTACGGTCGGTGAAGAGGCGATATACATTCTCCACCCAAGTCCAGATGGTAAAGTCCTCATATTGATAAGGCATTTCATCCAGTTCGATGGCAAGGCGCGAGAGCACCCATGTGTAATTGTCTTCATTCAACGTAGCGATACCGAATCCACGGTCGCTGGCATGGAAACCGGCGCAATTCAGCAAATGGTTTCCCAGTACGCCAATAGTAAGACGCCCGGTAAAGTCCACATGAAAAGGCTCAGCTACAAACTGATATTTTCCTATCTTACTACTATTCTCACTCATTGTTTTGCTCCTTTTCTTTTTTCAAGCGATATTTCGTTTCACGGTCGGCAAGGTATTCGTTCACACGTTCGAAGCAACTTGTGGTGATAGCCACACGTCCTGAACGAACAAACTGAAGTACACAATCAAGGGCACGCAGCTCGTCATAAAGATTGGTGATTTCTTCACCCATACCATTCTTCTCTACGATAGCAAACACAGCATTCACCTCTACGATACGTGCATTATACTTGCGGATTACTTTCGATACCTCCGGTTTTTCTTCCAGTATCGGGGTTGTTATCTTATACAATGCAATTTCATGCTGATAGATCTCATCATCCGTGAAGTAGTGCGCTTGCAGCACATCTATCTTCTTGGTGATTTGCTTGGTCACTTTCTCAATGGTGTCTTTATCCGTCCATGCGGTAATGGTGTACTTATGTACACCCTTGATGGACGAAGCCGAAACATTCAGACTCTCGATATTGATCTGGCGACGGGTAAACACTGCGGTTACCTGATTCAGCAAACCGGCGAAGTTCTCCGAATGAACGATTATCGTATATAATGTCTTATCCATACTAAATTAAGAATTAAGAACGAAGAATAAAATTAACATTCCAACAACATCTGGTTTACCGAACCACCCGGAGGTGTCATCGGCAACACGTTGCCTTCTTCCATAACGCAGGCTTCCAACAGGAACGGACCATCCGTAGCAAGCATTTCCTCTATTGCACCTTTCAGTTCTTCACGCGTCATTACACGACGTGAAGGAATGTCGTAGGCAGAAGCTATCTTCATATAATCCGGATTCAGCATCGGAGTGAACGAATAGCGACGATTGAAGAACATCGCTTGCCACTGGCGTACATTACCCAGGAAGTTATTATTCAGCAAGATCATCTTAACAGGAGCCTTCTGTTCCATAATGGTTCCCATCTCCTGAATGTTCATTTGCAGACCACCATCACCCATAAATACACATACAGTGCGGTCGGGGCGTCCGAAGGTTGCACCGATTGCCGCGGGAAGCCCGAAGCCCATCGTACCCAATCCACCGGAAGTAACCATGCTACGTTCCTTACTATACTTAAAGTAACGGGCAGACATCATCTGATTCTGACCAACGTCAGTAACCAATACAGCTTCATGATTCGTTGCCTCACTTACGGCACGGATCACTTCTCCCATACTCAAAGATTTACTTGCCGGATGCAATTCAGGACGGATCACCTTTTCTTCCTCTACTTTCTCGTAAGGCAAGAAGCTATCCAACCATTCCTGGTGAGTAGCAGGTTTCAGAAGTGCCGTAACGGCAGCAAGGGTTTCCTTGCAATCGCCCAATACGGCAATATCTGTCTTCACATTCTTGTCTATCTCAGCAGGGTCTATATCGAAATGAATGATTTTCGCCTGTTTGGCATACGTATCCAACTTTCCGGTTACACGGTCGTCAAAGCGCATACCTACGGCGATAAGTACATCGCACTTATTCGTATTGATATTCGGTCCCAAGTTACCGTGCATCCCTAGCATACCTTTATTTAAAGGATGTGCAGTAGGCAAAGCAGAAAGTCCCAACAGTGTACAACCGGCAGGTATTCCGGCTTTCTCAATGAAAGCACGAAGTTCCTGTTGTGCATCGCCCAACTCAACACCCTGTCCTACCAATACCAATGGACGTTCAGCGCTATTGATCAGTTCAGCAGCCTGGCTCACAGCCTCTTCATCCATTTCGGGAACAGGCTGGTAACTACGGATGTAATCCAACTTGGCAGGAGCATATTCACTTTTCTCTACTTGTGCATTCTTGGCAAAGTCCAATACAACAGGACCGGGACGACCGCTTTTTGCAACATAGAAAGCGCGGGCTACAGCCCAAGGCACATCTTCGGCACTACGAATCTGATAGCTCCACTTCGTGATAGGCTGCGTAATACCTACCAGGTCAACTTCCTGGAAAGCATCCGTCCCAAGGAATCCCGTACCTACCTGACCGGCAATTACTACCAAAGGGGTACTGTCTATCATAGCATCTGCGATACCTGTTATCGTATTCGTCGCTCCGGGACCACTCGTCACCAGGCAGACACCTACTTCGCCTGATACGCGGGCAAAGCCCTGCGCGGCATGAGTAGCACCCTGTTCGTGTCGAACCAAGATGTGGTTCAATGTCTTCCGATGGTCGTATAAAGCGTCAAATACCGGCATGATGGAGCCACCCGGATATCCGAAAATGGTCTTTACTCCCTGATGTTCCAAGGAACGCATCAATGCTTCAGCGCCTGTTATTATATCTTTCATCTCTTCTATTTTCAAGTTAAACTCTCAATTCTCAACTCTCCACTCTCAACTAAATCAGTCTCACTGCACCCTTATCGGCAGAACTTACCATACTGGCATATGCCTTCAGGCTCTTTGAGACTTCGCGTTGACGGGTGACGGGAGTCATCGGGCGGGCAGCCAGTTCCTCATCCGTCAGTTTGACGTTGATAGCACGTCCGGGAATATCAATCTCGATGATGTCACCATCCTGAATCTTACCGATATTACCTCCGGCAGCCGCTTCGGGAGAAATATGTCCGATACTCAATCCTGACGTACCGCCACTGAAACGACCGTCCGTAATCAGTGCACATTCCTTGCCCAGATGACGCGATTTGATATAAGAAGTCGGATAGAGCATTTCCTGCATACCGGGACCGCCTTTCGGGCCTTCGTGTGTAATGACCACAACATCACCGCTGACCACTTTCCCGGCAAGGATGCCATCGCAAGCAGCGTCTTGTGAATCGAACACTTTAGCAGGACCTGTAAATTTCCAGATGCTTTCATCCACACCTGCCGTTTTCACTACACAGCCATCCTGAGCGATATTACCTTTCAGTACTGCCAGACCACCGTCTTTGCTATAAGCATGTTCCAGATCGCGAATGCAACCTCCGGCACGGTCAGTATCCAATTCTTTATAATAGACATCTTGCGAACCCAGTACCAGATTGAACTTTCCGGCAGCAGCACTCTTATATTTCTTCACAGCTTCTTCGCAAACATTCGGGCTGGTAATACCGTATTTGTCGATTACATCCGCCAGCGTCATACCGTCTACACGCTTTACGTTCGTATCGACTAATCCGCCTTTGGCAAGCTCGCTCATGATAGCGATGATGCCTCCGGCACGATTTACGTCTTGAATGTGATACTTCTGAGTATTCGGGGCAACCTTACACAGACAGGGAGTCTTACGTGACAGCATATCGATGTCATCCATACTGAAATCTGCCTCTGCCTCGTGTGCTACAGCCAAGAGGTGAAGCACTGTGTTGGTAGAACCACCCATCGCAATATCCAGCGTCATAGCATTCAGAAAAGCCTGACGGGTAGCGATGCTACGGGGAAGCACACTGTCATCCCCATCTTCATAATATTTATAAGCATTTTCAACAATCAGTTTGGCAGCATCTTTGAACAGTTGCGTACGATTAGCATGAGTAGCTACAATCGTACCGTTACCCGGCAATGCCAGTCCGATGGCTTCGTTCAGACAGTTCATTGAGTTAGCGGTAAACATACCGGAACAACAACCACAAGAAGGACAAGCATGTTGTTCTATCTGAGCCACATCGGCATCACTTACACTTTCATCAGCCGACTTAATCATAGCATCGATCAAATCCAGATGCTGACCGTTCCATTCGCCGGCTTCCATCGGTCCGCCTGAAACGAATACAGTAGGGATATTAAGGCGCATTGCTGCCATCAACATACCCGGAGTAATCTTGTCGCAGTTACTGATGCAAACCATCGCATCCGCTTTATGCGCATTCACCATATACTCTACGCTGTCGGCAATGATGTCTCGTGAAGGAAGCGAATAAAGCATTCCATCGTGTCCCATCGCAATACCATCGTCAATGGCAATCGTGTTGAATTCGGCAGCAAAGCATCCCAGCTTCTCAATCTCAGCTTTCACCTGTTGTCCGATTTCGTGCAGATGCACATGTCCCGGGACAAACTGTGTAAATGAGTTGACTATTGCGATAATAGGTTTTCCTAATTGCTCTTTCTTCATGCCATTTGCCATCCACAACGCACGAGCCCCTGCCATACGGCGGCCTTGCGTGCTGAACGAACTGCGTAATTGGTGTTTCATCTTCAAATCTCCTTTTAATTAAAAAGCCTTCCTCACATATGGTGAGAAAGGCTCCTAAATTGATATCTTAACGTACGAATACATACACAACCTTTCTCACGCTCTTGATTCCAGGACCACAACGCGAATAATATGCAAGACTGCCAGGTTAATAGATGTATGTAAGTTCATAACTTTATTTACTTTACTGTTTTCGTTAATCGTGCTGCAAAGGTAAGGGCTTTTTTATAAACTCCAAACAATTTGAAGAAAAAAATGAGATTATTATGATTAATCGTAAGAAAACCCCGCATTAAAATCTTATTTTATCACTTATTCAAGGCAAATCTGAGTAATTCGCTACCATGAATAGGAATTATTCAAGAGGGTTCGAAGCATTTAATAATCTGAAAATTACAAGAGCTTACTCATTCGCCAACTAAATTATTCGTATCTTTGTCCCTTCCAAAAAGAAAAAACAGGAATTACTAACTTAAAACAGTAGGAATATATCAATGGAAACAGTAGAAAACAAGTACATTACCGTAGCTTATAAATTATACGCTATAGAAGATGGTGAAAAAGATTTCACTGAAGAAGCCACCGCAGAACACCCTTTCCAATTCATTTCCGGTCTGGGTCTGACTTTAGAGTCTTTCGAAGATCAGGTGAAAAATCTGAAAGCAGGTGATAAGTTTGATTTCACAATCGCTTGTGCAGATGCTTACGGTGACTTTGACGAAGAACATGTAATCGACCTTCCGAAGCAAATCTTTGAAGTAGATGGTAAATTCGATAACGAACGTATTGTAGCTGGTAACGTAGTGCCTTTGATGACCTCTGAAGGTCAGCGTATCAACGGAACCGTACAAGAAATAAAAGCAGACGTAGTGGTAATGGATATGAATCACCCCTTGGCAGGTTGCGACCTGAACTTTGTAGGTGAAGTAATAGAAAGCCGCCCGGCAACCAATGAAGAATTAGCTGAAATCGCTCGTATGATGAGCGGTGGTGGATGTAGTTGCGGTTGCGATAGCTGTGGTGACGGTTGCGGCGACGGATGCGGCGATCACGATCATGAAGGATGTGGATGCGGATGCAATCATTAAGATAGTGATTAACGGTAAGTGATTAGTGATTAGCATGCTGCGCTATTATGCTGCACAGTTTCCAATCACTAATCACTCACCACTAATCACTATTTTCCCGTCATTATCTCCAGTACCAATTTATCCGTTTCATTCATTCCTTTCGACCCTATCTTGGTCAGATTACGGATACTTTGATCCACATCTTCATCAATAATACCTTCTACAGAAGTTACACAACGGTTTTCCATAGCCATGATGGCAGAAAGAACAGCGGTAGATACACCAGTGGTTACTTTTAACGCACAGCTGGGCTTCGCACCATCACAAATCATACCCGTAAGGTTGGCTATCATATTCTGAACGGCATAAGCCACCTGATCGTAAGTTCCCCCCATCAACCAGGTAATACCGCAACTGGAACCTGTAGCAGCAACCACACAGCCACATAAAGCAGACAAACGCCCCAAACTTTGTTTAATGTAGATCACCGTCAGATGGCTCAACATCAGAGCACGTATCAGCTCTTCTTCTGATTTATCATTTTCTTCAGCGAAGACCAGTACAGGCAAAGTAGCAGATATACCTTGATTCCCACTGCCGGAATTGCTCATTACCGGAATCATAGCCCCTGCCATACGAGCATCACAGGCACCTGATGTATAAGACAAGATATGTGAGAAGACACTATCTCCCATCACCTTATGTTCATAAGTACCACGCAACATCTTACCCAGGCCATGGCCATAATTGCCTTCAAAAGAACGTTCGGCAGCCGCCTTATTCAAGCGGGCTGTTTCCAGAATAAAGCTGATCTCATCCAGCGGAGTATTCAGAGCAAAATCATAAACTTTACGTAAAGTCAGTTCCAGGCATTCTTCTTCTTTTTCACAGCTTGCCGTATGTTGTTTCTGAAATAAAACTTCTCCGTTACGTTCTATATATATAAAGGTGGTATGTCCTCCGGCAATCACAGCTGTTGCTTTATCATCTCCGGCCTCACAGCATACTTCAATATATAATTTCTCTTCAATATTCTCTTTCAACGAAATATGAATGCGCTTTTCCTCAATGAAACGTTTCCCCTCTTCCACTACATCAGGCGTACTGTCTTTTAACACCTCCAACTGATATTCTGATTTTCCTATCAGCGCTCCCAAGGCAATAGCAATGGGTAAGCCAATCATTCCGGTACCCGGAATGCCCACTCCCATAGCGTTTTTTAGAATATTAGCACTTAGCAACACATTTATTCTTTCCGGTTTTGTCTCCAGTGTTTCTGTTGCTTTAGCTACGCACAATGCCACTGCAATGGGTTCTGTACACCCAATAGCCGGCACCACTTCCTGATGTATCAGGTCGATTATCCGTTTTCTCTCCGTTTCCGTTATCATTATTTCACTGATTTTAATGGACACAAATTTAGAAAAAATGTTTTTAATACGTGCGCAAAGTCTTCTATTTCAAAAAAGAAACTTAACTTTGTTGCCTCAAATCTGTTATTTAAAAGAGTTAACGACTATAATATGGATTTTAGTTACTAATTAAAAATTAGACAAATGAGACTTAAAAACTTAATGGCTTACCTATTCCTAGGCACTATAGCGATATCGTGTATCAAGGATGAAGCACCTAACTCAGAAGCTGACATAGAAACATGTACCCTGCAAGGTGATGTATTGAATAGAGATGCTATCATCGAAAATGATAAGGTAACACTTATCGTGAAAAAAGGAACAGATGTCACTGCCCTAGCACCGCAATTCACTCTAACCCCAGGTGCTACTATCACTCCTGCAAGTGGTTCAACATTGAACTTCACTATCCCTCAAACCTATATAGTGACTTCAGAAGATGGAAAGTGGAAAAAAACTTATCAAATAGAGGTCAATGCTTCTGGACTCACCACCAGTCGATATGGATTTGAAAACGTTCGATTCGACTCTAACGGAAAATATCAAATATTCTATGAAACCGATCAGCAAGGCAAGGAAGTTATGACATGGGCAAGCGGTAACCCAGGATTCGCACTGACAGGAGTTAAAGGTGATTATACAGTATATCCCACTTATCAATCAGCTAATGGTCGTAACAGTGGAAATTGTTTAGGCCTAACAACTCGCATCACAGGTTCTTTGGGCAATTTGATGAATATGCCATTAGCTTCAGGAAACTTATTTATTGGAACATTCGATGTACTGAATGCCTTAACCAACGCATTAACTTCCACACAATTTGGTGCACAATTTGAGTATATTCCCACCTACTTAAGAGGATATTATAAGTATAAAGCAGGAGAAACATTCTATGTAGTAGACAAAACCAGACCAGATAAACTTAGACCTGTGCCTGGAGAAAAAGATATCTTTGATATTTACGCTGTTTTCTACGAAAGTACAGAAGACCTTCCATTATTAGATGGTACTAATGTATTAGACGAAGCTACGGAGACCGTATTGGCAGTAGCACGTATCAATAATGCGAAGGAGACCAATGAGTGGACAGAGTTCGAGTTGCCTTTTGTATTCCGTGACGGCAAAACCGTAGATCCCGTAAAATTAGCAGCAGGAAAGTATAACTTAAGTATAGTGTTTGCTTCTAGCATACGAGGTAACTACTTTGAAGGAGCACCTGGTAGCACTTTGTATATTGATGATGTGGTTTTGGAATATGAAGATATGAAACCAGAAGAAGAATAACGGATATATTATAAACAAAAAGATAATAAACAATGAAAAGAAATATACTTATCGTTTTATTCATTATTCTGGGAGTTTCCAGTGGACTGCAAGCTCAGGAAGACCGCAACAAAAGTATCACTCAATCTGCTGTTTATGGACTTGAATATGAAATAAAGGCCGGTTTCAATGTGGGTGGTGCAGCTCCTCTGCCTTTACCCGAAGAAATACGTGCCATCAAAGGGTATTCGCCCAATGTAAACTTTGCCATAGAAGGAGACATCATCAAATGGCTTGGAAAAAAGAAAGAATGGGGAATCATTCTGGGGCTACGCCTCGAAACCAAGGGTATGGAAACCAAAGCTCGTACCAAAAATTATAGTATGGAAATATTCGGCGACGGCGGAGAAAAGTTAAAAGGCAATTGGACAGGTATGGTAAAAACCAAGTTTCGTGCTTCTTACTTCTCTGTCCCTGTATTAGCAGCATGGAAATTAAGTCCACGTGTACGACTCAGTGCGGGTCCATACTTTTCTATCAAAACCAGTGGCGATTTCTCTGGTCATGTATACGATGGCTATCTGCGCGAGAATGATCCCACAGGTAATAAAGTGAAGTTCGAAGGCGATAGCGAAGCACCTTACGATTTCTCTAATGATATGCGTAGTCTTTTATGGGGAGTGCAAACTGGCATTACTTGGAGAGCATTTAAGCATCTTAATGTACATGCCGATTTGAACTGGGGATTAAATGACATCTTCAAGAAGGATTTCAATACTATTACTTTTGCGATGTATCCTATCTATCTGAATGTAGGATTCGGGTATTCCTTCTAAATATAAACTTATATAAAAAACGAGAGCCATTGATCTAATAGCTCTCGTTTTTTTATATATACTCAATGTACTATTTATTTATTACCAGTAAATCCAACTGTTATATCTCCAAGACCGGGAGTACCTGTAATTTGAATAGACATGCTCAATGTAGTACCGTTAGAATTTCCAGTAACAACCACCGGGAAGGTACCAAGAGAAATCGTCACTTCCTGTTCACCGCTAATATCCATTTTGCTGCCATTAGCTTTCACATCACAGCCTTCAACCTTAATATCCCCTATGACAATAGCACCAAAACTGAAGTTCTTCAGTTCAATTGTTACCTTGCTGTCACTTCCCTTAGTGACATATATAGAAGTATTGGACAAGGGAGTTCCAGCAATATTCAATGAACCGTTATAAGTACCAACAATATCATTTACCGTCAGAACTTTATCATCATTGTCATCACTACATGCCGTAAATAAGCACATTGTGCACACTAAGCAAACAAATAAAAAATACGTTTTTTCATTGTAATCTCTTTTAAATTATCAATTCAAAGCGCCTTTAATACAATACATTACTGTAATTATATAGAAATCGAGCAAATATAACAAAAAGTATATTGCTCGATCTATTCTCTTGAAAATTAAGACATCATTATATAATTTGGGACATCATTTTAACATTCCCTTTAATACGAATCAACAATAAATAAGACGATTACTCAGCAGCAACCATATCTATTCCAATCTGGACATCTGTAGTAACCGCTACAATATCTGTAAGCTGATTCAAGATTTGCGTTACAAACGCAACAGCTAAACTGCCCATTGCACCTGCATTTTCCCTTACGAGTTCTATTACCGTAGCTTTCATCTCTTCATCTTCCATAAGCTGAGCAGCTACATTCAATAAAGGAGCCATAACATCGTAACCTAAATAAAAACTCATATTCTCACCTTCTTGTGCAAAAGACACAGGAATACCATTGCTCAACATTGGCAATACAATAGCAATTAATTGTGGCAAAGCCTCTTCCAAAGATGCACGAGTATCCGGAGTTGCTGTGATTGCCATAATCTGATTAAGATTCAGATGAACAAGTACCTGATTATTCACAACCGTATACATTGCCAAATTCAAAGGAGAAGTTTTAAAAGTCTCATCTGTTGGATTATCTTTGTACTCAGCTTGAATATTTCCATCAGGCAAGAAAGTAACCTTTCCTAAAACAGCAGAAAGTAGTTTAGGAATAGTTTGCCCTTCAATTGGAATCATAGGAATCATCATTTTAATAATGCCTTCCATTTGAACAGCATGAGTTGACTTCCAAACAATATGCAATGGTACGGTTGCATCTTTTGAACTTAAAGGTATCAAATTCCAAGAAGTACCAGTCAATGCATTCTTAGGCATAGTAACATTCAAATCCAATTTCATTGAATTATTCGCAGCTTCACCCTTATAAGCAATTGTATAGCCATTCTGATCGCTTGTACCCTCAAAAGTAACCTTATCTCCAGCGATATTCAAATCAACATTCAATGTTGTAGTAGTCTGACCGGGTATTACACCTGTACTACCAGAAGATTGATTGGTAGAACGTACCAATCCTGATAAATCCATACCAGTACCAGACAGAGTTATAACGGCTTTATTTCCTTGTGGAGTAAACTGCACTTGTTTACCTATCATCGGTTGTCCACTATAAGTTAAAGTTAATCCATTAGCTTCTGTAAATGTGGTTTCTGCAACAGGACTCTTAATTTCGTCATCATCACTACACGAAATAAATAAACTCACTGAACAGATCAATGCAAACAAATAAAATAAATTCTTCTTCATAATCTTGTTGTTTAGTTAATAATAGCCTCTTTTAGAAGGCGTTTATGTTCCGTTTTTAACATCTATTTTTTAAATGTGCAAATAAACAGCTTTTAAAAGAGATACAAAAGGTCTATTTCACATTATTAGTGTTCTATTTTTAATTTATACTATATTAATCTACTGAATAAAAGAAATTATATGAAAAACAAAAAGAAGCATTCAAAAGTTTATAATATAAGACTTCAAGCAAAACAAAAAAGGAAATAATGAGAAAAACAGTATTAAAAAAAAGAGGATTCCACCAAAGCGAAACCCTCCTATATAATTATATGTCAACTAAACGTTACTTTTCCTCTTCAACTTTTAATGACCCAGTTGCCAAATCAAGTCCTACATTAAACAAAGTAGTAGCTTTCCAAATACCTTCAAATTCTGTCAATGATTTCAACCCTGTCAAGCCCTCAATCAATCCCCAAACAGGCATAGGTTGTCCAAACATTTCTATTGTCATATTTTTCACCATTACATCCAAGTCAGGCAGCATCGGATAAAGTGCAGGCATAAATATATCAAATATGCCTTTATCCAGATACACATGCACATCTTCTACCTTGTTTCCATTTTTTAAAGTCACTTCAGATAATTGATAACTCAAAGGGAAACCATTCACTACATAGCCTATCAACTTCTCAATATCAGCATCTGAAATTTTAGTAATATCCAATTTACTCAAGATATTATCACTTCCCATATTCTTTAAAATGCCGCCTAATAACTCTTTGATTTGTGCACCGCTCATACCTTTCACCATTTCTACTATTTGTAGAATAGATTCAGGAGTCATACTGGAACCTTCTGCATCCTTCATGGCTTCTGTTACAATAACTGGAATATCCAACAATACATAAATATGATCGCCACCTACATACCAATAAGCTAAATTAGCAGGAGAAGTCAACCAAGTAATACCGTCAGTGGAAGGCAATCCTTCACCACCAAAAATTCCAGAAATTATATCGTCTTGATTAATATCGACATCTTTCGCATAATTAGCTATGATAGAACCATTTGCTTTAAATTCTACATCTTTCAAAAGCTTCGTCATTATACCGGATATAACGATACTTCCCATATGCTGAATATTGTCTGCGGCAAGCCCTTCATTCTGACCTTCAGAATCCTTATAAGGAGACACCCAATTCAATCTGAACGGAGCATGTGCGATACTGCTCTTCTCTCCAAAAATAATATCGTCGCATAACATCCACTTCTTCACTAGATTACCTGTAGCTGCAGTAGTTACAGCAACTTCTGCCTTACCATCCAAAGTAATAGTTCCTTCAACTTTTACAGTAGTAGAACTTACTAGATCGGCGATAGCTTTTGTTGTTGTTCCTACACTCTTCTCTCCTTGAAATTTAAAAGAACCGTCCGTTTGTTCTACAACAGTGACATTTACTTCAACTTCATCCAAACCTCTAACAGCATTACTTAAAGTAAGAACACCATTTTGTGCATCCGACATAGCTAACTTCACACTAGCATTTGGATTACTCTGTGCATTAGTGGTTAATGAAAGATTTTCGGCAGAAATTGATTGAGAAGGAACCTTTTTCCAAGTAGGATCATCATCGTCACTACAAGCGGTAAACAAACTCATTGAACAAATCAATGCAAATAAATAAAATAAATTCTTCTTCATATTATTCTTCTTTAATTAATAATAGCTCCCCGTCACCGGGTAGTCATGTTTCTTTTAAATTTAATAAGATTTCGGGGTGCAAAATAACAGCTTTTTAAGATATTAGGCAAGGTCTATTCTAAAACTGGTATGTTCTTTTTTTAAGCATTGGAGAGTAAATTACCGCCTTTCGATTCACTTAAAAATAAAGCAAACACTTGCGGCTGTGAAAGGTAATGATTGCAGGTCCGTTGATCAACACTTGCGCAAGTGTAAGCCTTCGCAGCCGCAAGTGTTTTTTCAGAAACAACCAACTGAAATGAGACAGTCTACGCGGCATTTGTTTCCCAGTATGAAACAAACAGTTTCATTACTTGAAACAGAATGTTCCTCAGTGTGAAACAACTTGTTTCATACCGAGAAACAATTCATTTCATGCTTTGAAACAAATCGTTTGCCCTGAGAAAAGAACTCATCATTCCATAAAAAATATAATATTTCTCCCTTTTCATAAGAAAAATCCATAACTATTTGTTATCTTTATGCAACCAAAAGCTTTTATTCAAAGGATTTGGCATGAATAAACCTTATACATAAACCATTAAAGCAAAAGATTATGTTCAACTCATTCGGCAACATTCTCCGCCTTACCAGCTTTGGGGAGTCACATGGTAAAGGCATCGGAGGCGTCATAGATGGATTTCCCGCGGGCATCCGCATTGACATGGATTTTGTGCAAGCGGAACTGGATCGTCGCCGTCCCGGACAGTCTCTTATTACTACGGCCCGGAAAGAAGGCGATAAAGTAGAATTCCTTTCAGGTATCTTTGAAGGCAAATCAACAGGATGTCCCATTGGATTCATTGTATGGAATGAAAATCAACATTCCAGTGATTATGATAACATGAAAGAGGTATACCGTCCTTCGCATGCTGACTATACTTATAAGGTGAAATATGGCATCCGTGATTACCGTGGCGGTGGTCGCTCATCAGCACGCGAAACCATTTCCCGCGTAGTGGCAGGTGCCCTTGCCAAACAGGCACTCCGTCAACTGGGGGTGAAAATCACAGCATATACCTCGCAAGTAGGTCCAATCCGTCTGGAAGAAAACTATACTGCTTATGATCTTGATTTAATAGAAACGAATCCAGTACGCTGCCCGGATCCAGTAAAGGCAAAAGAGATGGAGGAGCTTATTTTCAAGACCAAAGGAGAAGGTGATACCATTGGCGGCGTAGTGACCTGTGTCATCAAAGGATGCCCCATCGGATTAGGCCAACCCGTATTCGGTAAGTTACATGCTGCTCTTGCTTCCGGTATGCTCAGCATCAATGCAGCTAAAGCATTTGAGTATGGTGACGGATTTAAAGGTCTGAAACAAAAAGGCTCGGAACAAAACGATGTATTCTTCAATAACTGCGGACGCATTGAAACGAAAACCAACCATTCGGGTGGTATCCAAGGCGGTATCAGTAACGGACAAGACATCTTCTTCCGGGTTGCCTTTAAACCGGTAGCCACTGTATTGATGGAGCAACATACAGTCAATATAGATGGTATAGATACAACATTAAAAGCTCGCGGTCGTCATGATCCATGCGTATTGCCACGCGCAGTGCCTATAGTAGAAGCTATGGCTGCCTTGACAATACTGGACTTCTATCTGATTGACCGTACTACACAGTTATAAGAGTGGTAGGGTGATAGAGTGATAAGGTGATAAAGTGACATTACCCTATCACTCTATCACCCTATCACTTTATCACCTTATCATATATATTTATGAACGAAATACAGAAATACATTTCAGAGAATGAATCGAAGATGCTGGAAGACTTGTTCAGCCTCATCCGTATTCCAAGTATCAGTGCAAAACCTGAACACCATGACGACATGTTGGCTTGTGCAGAACGCTGGGCACAACTATTGCTTGAAGCAGGTGCAGACGAAGCACTGGTAATGCCATCGAAAGGCAATCCGATTGTTTTCGGACAAAAGATAGTAGACCCGGCAGCAAAGACAGTTTTGGTATATGCACATTATGATGTAATGCCGGCAGAACCGTTGGAGCTATGGAAAAGCAATCCCTTTGAACCGGAAATCCGCGATGGGCACATTTGGGCCCGTGGTGCCGATGATGACAAAGGGCAATCATTCATTCAGGTAAAGGCATTCGAATATCTGGTGAAACATGGCATGCTAAAGAACAATGTCAAATTCATCTTTGAAGGTGAAGAAGAAATCGGTTCACCCAGTCTGGAAGCTTTCTGTGAGGAGCATAAAGAATTATTAAAAGCAGATATTATTCTGGTATCGGATACCAGTATGTTGGGTGCCGACCTGCCCTCACTGACTACAGGTCTTCGCGGATTGGCATACTGGGAAATTGAAGTAACCGGACCTAACCGTGACTTACACTCAGGACATTTCGGAGGTGCCGTTGCCAATCCCATTAATGTATTATGCGGAATGATTGCCAAAGTAGTAGATGCCGATGGACGTATCACAGTGCCCGGTTTCTACGATGATGTGGAAGAAGTTCCACAGGCGGAACGTGACATGATCGCCCATATCCCTTTCAATGAAGAAAAGTATAAGGCAGCCATTGGCGTAAAAGAGCTATTCGGAGAAAAAGGATACAGCACTCTGGAGCGTAACAGTTGCCGTCCCTCTTTCGACGTTTGTGGCATTTGGGGCGGATATACCGGCGAAGGTTCCAAGACAGTGCTTCCCTCAAAAGCTACAGCCAAAGTTTCTTGTCGCCTGGTTCCCCATCAGGATCATCACAAGATTTCCCAAATGTTTGCAGATTATATCCTAAGCATCGCTCCGGATACCGTACAGGTAAAAGTGACACCCATGCATGGAGGACAAGGCTATGTATGCCCAATCAGCCTTCCAGCCTATCAGGCGGCCGAGAAAGGTTTTGAAAAAGCATTCGGGAAGAAACCACTTGCAGTACGCCGGGGAGGAAGTATTCCTATCATCTCCACATTCGAGCAAATACTTGGAATCAAGACTGTACTTATGGGATTCGGACTGGAATCAAATGCTATCCATTCACCGAATGAGAACTTCCCATTGGATATTTTCCGAAAAGGAATCGAAGCAGTCGTTGAATTTCATTTAAAGTATTAGCTTGTACCTCGTAACTCATTGATACGTGGTTCGCAGCACTTTAAATTCTGTGCGACGATTAATAGCATTACAAATCTCCTGCTGTTCCAGTGGGAGATTTTTTATAAACTCTTCTGTCAATATATCTCCCACCTTCAGGAAAGGTGCAGATTTCAGAGTGAAATTAGTGACTGTCTTAGGCTGTTGCTCTCCATACCCTTTCGGTGTGAGACGTTCCGAATCAATGCCTCCTTTAATTAAATAGCGTACTACAGATTCTGCACGACGCTGCGAAAGACGAAGATTATAATCATCATTCCCTTTATAATCGCAATGTGCGGCGAGTTCGATAGTAACATTCGGATTATCATTTAGTAATTGTATCAACTCATCCAAGGCTACTGTAGATTCCGGAGTCAGGTCAGCCCGGTCAAACTCATAGAAGATATTCTCTATCAGTACAGGACGGGTAATGGAAGATAAAGGAAACTCAAGTTCATAATGACGATCCTCATTAATATCTTCTGTCATCAACTCCTCTTTGTCATTCAGATAACCACGACAAGAGGCAAGCAAGGCATAACGGCATCCCGGTGTAAGTTCCTGAGTAAAAGTTCCATCCTTCTTCACATTGATCTTCATATAAGTACCATCCTCTCCCACCAAAGTAACCAGCGCATCAGAAAGTACATCCCCCTCTTTATCATAAACCAATCCTTTCAAGATATGATGTGTCTCCGGAAGCTCAAAACTGTAAATGTGATCCCATCCACGGGCATCTCCCCGGTTAGAAGAGAAAAAGCCTCGATTGGGCGCACCCGGTTCGAACGTCATACCAAAATCATCACTTTGCGAATTTACCGGAGATTTCATATTCTCAACACGCCAACGCCCCGTCAGGCTATCCGACACAGCACGAAAGATATCCAGACCACCCATGCCGGGATGTCCAGTGGAAGAGAAATACAGGGTACCATCCGGTGCAAAAGAGGGAAACATTTCATCACCGGAAGTATTAATTTCAGGCCCCAGGTTATCGACATAACCGAAACCATCACGAGTCACGTTGATACGCCATAAATCCAACCCTCCCTGTCCACCTGGCATATCAGATACGAAATATAGATAATCACCTGCAGGAGATAATGCAGGGTGGGCAACAGAAGAAAGGGTATCATTCAGGATTGCACACTTCTGAGGACTCCCCCACTCTGCCCCGGCACGTTGAGAAACATATATCTCTGCATAAGCCGGTGCATTGGGCAATGTCCGGCAACGAGTGAAATACATCGTTTTACCATCTGCCGAAAAAGAACAAGCCCCTTCTTCAAATTCACTATTTACTTCCGAAGCAAGCGGTTCAGGCTTTTGCCATTGCTTCTTTTCATTTCGCTTGGAGTGGAATATATCAGCACTTTTCATGCCGGTAATGCCATTCAAGTCGGCACCTTTGGCTTCGTTACGGGTAGAAGTTAAATATAGGATATCAGGATCATTGCCCGCATACATGGGAGAATAATCACTACGGCGGGAAACAAGAATAGGGATGCGCTTTACAATATGACGGGTAGGATTTTTTTTCCATTCCTGTGCCAAAGAACAAGAAGTGATTCCTATATGTGCCAGAGAGTCTTTACGCCCTTTTATATCAGACTGATTCTGTGCATAAGCAAGATAATTCTCATAATAAGGTATGGCAGCAGTATATTCGCCATTCTTACGAAGCATCTCCGCCAGATAAAAATGAGAAAGAGTATCCGGATAGCGATAACGGACGGCATTCATATAGGCAGCTTTAGCCTTCAACGTGTAATTGATACGGCGGTAGCAGTCACCTTGTTTGTAGGCAAGCACACCTCGTTGCGAACGATCTTTAGGAGGAGTACGGGCATAGGCCGTTTTGTAATGACGTGCAGCATCAAAGTATTCTCCACGGGCATAACTTTGCTCTGCCTGACGCAGACTCCGCCCCACTCCACAAGAAGTGAGAAATAAGATAGCACAAAGAAGAAATAAAAACAGTTTATATAATTTCATGCCTCACAAGTTATCATTCATATAAACTGAAAAGTCGGCTGATTATTGTATGACCATCATTTATTCAAATGGTTTACGGAAAGTACATCCGTTCTTCCACTCCGAGCAACCATAAGCCGTTTTCCCCTTGATCACGGTTCCTTTACCACACAATGGGCAGGTCTGCCCCTCAATAGTTTGTATTTGAGAAGTGTCAGCAGCATTTGTTTCCACAACCTTCTTGCGTGGTTTACTTTGGCGTTTAGGCTTGGTAGTATCTTTCTCTTTTACCGCCTTTCCACCTTGCTTCTTACTACTACCGGATGCTTCCTCCACCGCCTGCACAATAGTAATATGACGATTGCTATTATCTGAAAGTACACTCATCACAACCTCAGAAACCATCTGTTTCAATTCCTCAAGAAATTGTGCAGCATTATAGGTTTTCTTCTCAATCTCACGAAGTTTCTTTTCCCAGATACCCGTTAGTTCAGCAGATTTCAATAACTCTTCATGGATAATCTGGATAAGCTCGACTCCTGTAGGTGTAGCTATCAGGTTCTTCTTCTCTTTGCGAATATAATTACGTTTAAATAAAGTCTCAATAATAGCGGCACGTGTGGATGGACGACCGATTCCGTTCTCCTTCAATGCATCCCTCAATTCATCGTTATCCACCAACTTACCCGCTGTTTCCATAGCACGCAGCAAAGTAGCTTCAGTATAAGGACGGGGAGGTTGTGTCCATTTCTCATATAAATCGGGTACATGAGGACCGCTTTCACCTTTCACAAAAGCCGGCAATACATTTTCTTCATCTCCCGGATCTTTTTCTTCCTGTGACTGTGTACCCGGAGTTCCGAATATAACTCTCCAACCCGGTTCCAAAATCTGCTTTCCGGTAGTCTTGAATTCTATTTCTTCCACTGCGCCCAGTACAGTAGTAGTAGCAAACTTACAATCAGGATAGAATACTGCTATGAACCGGCGGGCTATCAAGTCGAATACACGACGTTCCATATCTGTCAGGTTTTGCGGATATTGTCCGGTAGGAATAATGGCATGGTGATCTGTTACCTTTGAGTTATCAAATACCTTCTTCGATTTCAATAAAGTGGTCCCATCCAAAGGTGTTGTAAATGTTGCATAATCACGCAAACCCTTCAAGATACCCGGACATTTTGGATAAATGTCATCACTCAGAAAGGTGGTATCTACACGAGGATAGGTAGCCACTTTCTTTTCATATAATGACTGGATGATTTTCAAAGTCTCATCGGCAGAATAAGCAAACTTCTTATTACATTCCACCTGTAAGGAAGTCAAGTCAAACAAACGGGGGGGAGCTTCTTTTCCTTCTTTCTTGGTTACATCCGTAATCGTAAAAGGAGAATTCCTGATCTGTTCCAGCAGTGCCATACCCTGTTCCTGGTTGGCAATAGGATCGATACCTCTATTCTCTTCTTCCTTTTTAGGTTTCTTCCCGGCAGCAATTGCCTCCTTATTCTTTTCAGCTTCCAGAATCAATTCTTCTTCGCTCTTCCTGATGATAGCGGAGAATGTCGTATCCCGATACACTGTCTTCAATTCCCAATACTGCTTGGGCACAAAGTTCTCTATTTCTAACTGCCGGTTTACAATCAGTGCCAATGTAGGTGTCTGCACACGACCGATAGAAAGTACCTGCTTATTCTGCCCATACTTCATGGTATAAAGCCGTGTTGCATTCATTCCCAATAACCAGTCACCTATTGCACGACTTAATCCTGCCTCATAAAGCGGTTGGAATTCTTTCTGATCTTTCAATTTGGCAAAACCTTCCCGAATGGCTTCTTCCGTCAAAGATGAAATCCACAGACGCTTTACCGGACAGTGTGCACCGGCTTTCTGCATCACCCAACGCTGAATTAACTCTCCTTCCTGCCCGGCATCACCACAGTTTATGATCATGTCGGCTTTCTGCATAAGAGTCTCTATCGTATGGAATTGCTTTTCATAAGTAGGGTTGCTGATCAGTTTTATTCCGAAACGCGGCGGTATCATGGGCAAACTTCCCAAGCTCCATGATTTCCAGTTCGGGGTATATTCGTGCGGTTCCTTAAGTGTACAGAGGTGACCGAATGTCCAGGTCACCTGGTATCCGTTTCCTTCAATATATCCGTCTCTTCTATCTTTCGCTCCTAATACTTCAGCAATATCACGCGCCACAGAGGGCTTTTCGGCAATACAAACTATCATTCATCTTCTTTTTAGTCGGACAAAAGTAGTATAAATCAAAAGCAGAAACAAATTTATTTGCTTTTATGCTTCCTCGAACGGAAGCATAAAAGCAATAACATTAATCTTTAAAGAACAATTTCTTTCTCAGCACATTCGTGCCATCACTTACTATTACAATGTAGAATCCACTTTGCATGCCGGATAATTGCAGAGAATTACTGGTAGCCTGTTGCAAAAACACCCGTCTTCCGGATAAGTCAACAATTTCTACACGATTATTAGTATCATTATTCAGCCCACTCCAGAAAAGTTGTCCATTATGATAATAGATTTCCCCTACTGATTCTGCAACTTCAGGTGATATTCCGGTAGGAACTTCCTCTACGCAAGCTGCATAAAACTCGTGGATGGACCAGTAATTACCCTTCTTTCCCGTCTGTGCCACTCTGATCTGCGAAGCCGTTCTCTCCGGGAAAGAAATTATCTGCACAGCCGAACCATTCGTTCCCGAAGCCACCTTTTCCCAAGCATCACTGGAATTGAGCTTCAGAAAGACATCATAAGCAGCCGGACCGTCATTAGGACTCTCTGATGAATCCAGAATCACCCGGTTTACTTTATAAGGAGCCTGCATATTAACAATTACCCACTGTCCTGAACTTTGTGATGCACTGGTGTCCCAACGCGTAGATGTATTGCCGTCAATGGCATTACGGGCATTAGAGTTATTGTGACTGGCAGTAATAGTCCAATTCGAACGGTTTATCAAAGCATCCGTAGAATTGAAGACAAGAGTCATTGACAAATTATTCTCCCATACCCCCATCTTTTTGGCAGTGTAGGAAGGTACTTCAGTAACAGTAGAAGTAACTGCAGCCTGTTTCTCATGCCCACTGTTTACAAAACTGGCCTTAAGGCTGACGTTGGCATTGTGAATGGTAGCGCTACCCGTACTCTTCGGGAAATTTAAGTAATACGTCTGGCCGGACGAACTGAAATTAGTCAAATTAAGATTCAGGTTGCCACCCTCAACCACCATAGCATGTTTTGGATTACCCCAGAAGTCAGCACCGAAAAGATTGACCTCGCCCGTAAATGCAGAACTGGTTCCCAGATAGCGTGTATCCGGATAATTTGTACTTTTCGCTTCAAGTGCCACCAATTGTGAGTTAATTAAATTGAAGCCTGCATTGTCCAACGCCTCAAAAATCATAGCATTCATTGCCCCGTCGATACCTAAGCCTAAAGAAGTACCGGAAGCAGCTTTACCCTGATCTGCCTGGAAAACAATACCCTCAAAACATCCATAGTGGAAGTCATTATACAAAATCTGTTTCCGACAATCTCCCAAAGTGATAAAACGCAATTCATTCATATTCTGGTCATAAGCCTTACCATTATCTGCACTCAAGCTATTGGGCCAGGCACCGAATTTTGTTTCAGACCCTGCAGCATATACGATGGTATTGAACTGCATATTGCATACGCGTCCATTCTCTGATCCTCCACCCACACGAATGATATTTTTGAAAGCATGCCCTGCCAGATAATCTACATAATGGTTATCACATTTATTAGTAAACAAGTCTACTCCATTATAAGCAGCACGTAAGCCTACATTCACAATATAAACGTCTTTTCCGGTTACCTGGATGCAATAGGGATACTCATTCATCTTAGGAAGCAACGAAGACACCTGTTCGGGATAGTCAAATGACACACCACGCAGTCCACTACCGGCCGATAATTTCAAGAAGGATTGTCCTTGCGGCTGCCCTTTGCCTGCATAAACTTCTAAAATACTGCCTTGACCACGAGGAACACTACCCAAATCGGAAGCACCACGCAATTCTACACCTGTAGGAACGGTCAGGTTACCCATCACTTTATAGCGACCGCCGGGAAGATATACAATACCTCCACCCTCACTGGCTGCTTTATCCAGTGCCTGTTGAATGGCCGCTGTGTTATCCTTTGCTTTACTCAGCCCCGTACTAATAGCACTTTGCAACTGTGTAGTATTTGAACTTGAATTAAAAGTTACCACAAATGGTTCAGCTCCAAAATCAAGCACATTATACAATGCCAGACGGGCGGGTTTCGTTTCCGGAACTTTCATCTCCGGGAATTCCGGAAGAGGCTTCGTCTTTACAGGAGTATGATCGATGCGACATTCAAACAGAGACTGGTTCTTTATATCAGCTGTTTTTGCAAAACGATTACCGGTCAGAATTGTACGGGCATCAGAACCAATATAAATCTGAGGTGTACCATTATCAAAGTCTGTATCGGAAGCTATAAAATCACCTCCCAAACAGTTCACCGCACCATTCCGAATAGCACATTGCTGCAACATTACTCTCGGTGATGCACCACTTTCCGTATATATAGCGGCCTGCTTAGCAGATATATCACAACCATACAGTTGCACAGGTCCCTCAGCAGAAACAACAGCTACTCCATTTTCACAATCTTCAATATGGGCGCGGGTAAACATGATGCCTGCTGACGAAACACCATTCACATAGATACCTGTCTCACAATTCCGTAAGTTGAAACCATAATTATGCCCATTCGGCACACCATCCCCTGACTTTGAAGCTCCGGTACAAAAACCTTTATTATAGCCTTCTATATCAATGAAACAAGTATAAGACCAGTCATTACGCCGCATTACGATGCCAGTTCCGTTCTGATAAATCCAGTCTGCATAAGCCGATCCCACCTTTGGTGCTCCTTCCAAACCAGAACCTGCCCAATAATCAGGTGAGAAGTGAATCCACTCGAAACGTCCTACGTCGGCTATATTATCAATCTCAATGCCTCGTGACAGCGGAGTACCATATACATCATAGATGTTAGGACAACCACCTCCATTATTCCGCGACAGAATAATACCACTATAAGAATTCACCAGTGTCACATGACGCACATTGCAATATTCATTTCCCCAAACACCATCACGTCCATACAGTACTGTAGGCGGATAAGGTTTGATATTCTCAGGATCTTGGTGCGGATACCATATAGACAAGTAAGTCAACGCGGTAGAAGGCTCCATGGTAATAAATGAATTCGATTCGGTTTCATTGCCTCCCTGACTGTCTACCATCAGAATAGTTCCTTCAATAGGTTGTCCTTTTACCGGACGTTTCCATTCGCCACGCATAGTAACTCCGGAAGGGATGTATAACTTCCCAGAGATACGATAACGTCCTGCAGGAACAAAAAGAGTACCTCCCCGACGGTTTTCACCCAACTTATCCAATGCAGTTTGAAAAGCATTTCGCGAATCCTGCACTCCCGTAGGATCAGCATTAAAATCAGTGGTCACAGTATAAGTAGCCACCCCCACATCATCTGCCGGATATTCATCCGACACAATCAGTTTCCAGTTACCAGGCTTATCATTTGATTGTGCCTGCACACTTACAGCTAATAAAGCTGAGATAAAAAGAAGTAATAATTTTTTCATGTAATATCAATTATTAGATTACGGATATCAAAGAAATGATGCCGCAAATATCCACCGGATTGGTTAAAGAAAAGATTAATATGACATTAAAAACCAACTAATTTTATCTCTATATACTTAAAATACGAGAGGCAGGATATTAATATAATATCCTGCCTCTCTAAAATTATATGAATGAAAGATTTATTCTTCGTCCATCAAGATTTCCAGAATCTGACAAGCAGCCTTGGCAACCGGAGTACCGGGACCAAAAATAGCAGCTACACCGGCTTTATACAAGAAATCATAGTCCTGTGCAGGTATTACACCACCTGCAATTACGATGATATCCTCACGACCCAGCTTCTTCAGTTCTTCAATGATCTGCGGAACCAGTGTCTTGTGTCCGGCAGCCAATGAAGATACGCCCACTACGTGAACGTCGTTTTCAACAGCTTCGCGGGCAGCTTCGGCAGGCGTCTGGAACAACGGTCCCATATCCACGTCGAAACCACAGTCGGCATATCCGGTCGCAACTACTTTGGCGCCACGGTCGTGACCGTCCTGACCCATTTTGGCAACCATAATACGGGGCTGACGTCCCTCTTTCTTCGCAAACTTCTCGGCCAATTCGCAAGCACGCTTGAAGTCGCTATCATTCTTACTTTCTGATGAATACACGCCTGATATAGTTCTGATTACTGCTTTATAACGTCCTACAATCTTTTCGCAAGCATAAGAGATTTCTCCCAACGTAGCGCGAACACGGGCAGCTTCTACTGCCAGCTCCAGCAAATTGCCTTCCTTAGTTTCCACGCATTTGGTAATAGCTTCCAATGCTTTCTGCACTTCAGCCTCATTTCTTCCTTCTTTCAAGCGCTTCAGGTTCTCAATCTGTTCCAGACGAACAGCCGTATTGTCGATTTCGAGGATATCAATCGGAGCTTCTTTTTCCAGACGATATTTATTCACACCAACGATAGTCTGAGAACCGGAGTCGATACGAGCCTGTGTACGTGCAGCAGCCTCTTCGATACGCATCTTAGGAATACCGGTTTCGATAGCCTTTGCCATACCACCCAGTTTTTCTACTTCCTGAATAAGCTCCCACGCCTTGTGAGCCAAGTCATTTGTCAGAGACTCTACATAATAAGAACCTCCCCATGGGTCAACATTCTTACAGATATAAGTTTCTTCCTGAATATAAATCTGAGTATTACGTGCGATACGGGCAGAGAAGTCTGTCGGCAATGCGATAGCCTCATCAAGAGCATTGGTATGCAGAGACTGGGTATGTCCCAAAGCTGCAGCCATAGCCTCGATACAAGTACGCCCTACATTATTGAACGGATCCTGTTCAGTCAACGACCAACCAGAAGTCTGGGAGTGCGTACGCAAAGCCAGTGATTTCGGATTCTTCGGATTGAACTGTTTCACGATCTTTGCCCAAAGCATACGAGCCGCACGCATTTTGGCAATTTCCATAAAGTGGTTGGTACCGATAGCCCAGAAGAAAGACAAACGCGGAGCAAAAGCATCGATGTCGATACCTGCTGCTGTTCCGGCACGAAGATATTCCAAACCGTCAGCCAGCGTATAAGCCAACTCAATATCTGCCGTAGCACCGGCTTCCTGCATATGGTAACCGGAGATAGAAATAGAGTTAAACTTCGGCATTTTCTGAGAAGTATATTCGAAGATATCGGATATAATCTTCATAGAGAATGCAGGCGGATAAATATAGGTATTACGCACCATGAATTCTTTCAGGATGTCATTCTGGATAGTACCTGCCATTTCTTCCAATTTAGCACCTTGTTCCAGACCGGCATTGATATAGAATGCCAGAATTGGAAGAACAGCACCATTCATAGTCATGGACACAGACATCTTGTTCAAAGGAATACCATCGAAAAGAACCTTCATATTCTCCAGTGAGCAGATAGATACACCGGCCTTACCCACATCACCTACCACACGTTCATGGTCAGGGTCGTAGCCACGGTGTGTAGCCAAGTCGAAGGCTACAGACAAACCTTTCTGTCCGGAAGCCAGATTACGACGGTAGAATGCATTTGATTCTTCAGCTGTAGAGAATCCGGCATACTGACGGATTGTCCAGGGGCGTAGTGTGTACATCACTGAGTACGGGCCACGCAGATAAGGAGGCAGACCGGCAGCATAGCCCAAATGTTCCATGCCTTCCAGGTCTTCTTTTGTATAAACAGGCTTCACTTCAATGTGTTCCGGCGTTTTCCAATCAGCATGGATGCCGTTAGCCTTTTGCCACTCAGCACCGTTAGCGGGCTTGAATGCGGCATATATATCTAAGTTTTTAAAATCTTTTCTCATCTTACTTCAAAAGTTTAGCGTTGTATTCCTTTAATGTTTCCAGTACGTTGACACGAACATGGATGAAGTTCTCGATACCGGCAGCTTTCAGCTCGTCCATATTGGCAGGAGCACCGGCTACGATAAACATAGCACGACCATTCAGAGCCTTGAAAGCCGGAACAGCGTATTCTGCATATTCATCATCACTGGAACAAAGCACCACGATATCAGCTTTAGCAGCCATCGCAGCTTCCACACCTGCTTCTACAGTCGGGAAGCCCAGGTTATCAACAACCTCATATCCGGCACAAGCCAAGAAGTTACAAGAGTACTGAGCACGTGCCTGACGCATAGCCAGATTACCGATAGTCAGCATAAAAGCTTTCGGACGCTTGCCTGAAGCTTCTGTTTCGAGGCGCAATGCTTCGAATTCACTGGCAGCACGGTCAAAGTTGAGTGTAGCCACATCTTTTTCACAAGTATCATGACCACCACAGCAGCAAGTAGCTTCCAACGGTTTCTTCTCGCCTGCCTTCTCATTAAAGTTTGGGAACTGATTCGTACCCAGCAACACTTCGCGACGTTGAGCAACAGCTTTATGACGAGTCTTGTTACTTTCGTTCACAGCAGCCTGTACCGTACCAGCTTTTACAGCAGCATAAAAACCACCTTCCTCTTCAACATCCAGGAAGAGTTCCCAAGCCTGTTTAGCAATGGATACAGTCAGATTTTCAATATAGTAAGAACCGGCAGCAGGGTCAATCACCTTATCGAAATGAGACTCCTCTTTCAGCAATAATTGCTGGTTGCGTGCCATACGTTCCGAAAATTCATTCGGAGCATCGTAAGTCTTATCGAACGGAGTTACTGTCATTGAATCCACACCTGCCAGTGCAGCACTCATAGCCTCTGTCTGCGTACGCAACAGGTTTACATGAGCATCAAATAAAGTAAGATTGAACGTAGAAGTCTCAGCATGTATGCGCATTTTGGCAGCACATTGAGCATCGGCATCATAAGAAGCTACGATGTTTGCCCACAACATACGGGCAGCACGAAACTTAGCAATCTCAAGGAAGTAATTAGAGCTGATACCAAAGTTGAATTTAATCTTCTTGGCAACAAGGGCAGCAGGAACTCCTGCTTCTGTCAGCTGATTCATATATTCATTACCCCAAGCAAGAGCATAACCCAATTCCTGGGAAATGTATGCTCCGGCATTGTTCAGCGTCAAAGCTGTCACATTCAGTACACGGTAGTTCGGCAGAGCAGTAGTTGCTTCAATCAGAGCTTTGGCTGTTTGCACCATATCACCCTTTTCTTTGCCTTTTGCCAGCATCTTGTCGAAGAAATCATAACCGATGGAACCCTGCAACTTCGTCAGGTCATAACCTTTCTTCTGGAAGTAAGCCACCAAAAGTTCTGCGAGTTCTACCACATGCCCCTGACAAGTATAGAAATTCAGCTCTACACACTCAGCGCAGATTCCTTCGAGCAAAGTCTCGATGTATTCGGCATTTAGTTCTTTTGCCTTTACACGGAAAGCCAGTGAATCGATACCTTTATTCAAGATATCCAGCGCTTTTGCATTGGCTTCCTTGGGGCATTCCACTTTAATTTCCTGGCGAACAAGCCACTCGTTGTTGTCTTTCTTGGTACCTCTGAGATAGGGGAATTCACCGGGAAGTGCATCCATCGTTTTCAGTTCCTCGAGGTCTTCCATGCGATAGAAAGGTTTTACCTTGAATCCTTCGTTTGTTTTCC
>OODP01000295.1_pt1 | contig 49021 bp, 24 predicted proteins | sample 1671011 | NCBI WGS metagenome assembly OODP01 (sample SAMN06348113, study PRJEB24527) | human gut metagenome | biome: human gut; feature: ankylosing spondylitis patient; material: feces | host: Homo sapiens | place: China | collected 2015-10
AAAAAGAAGAAACAATCAGCTTGATTGATACATTTTCGGAATTTAAGGAACTGAAAAATATCGATAGAACAACGATGGTAAGCGTACTCGAAGAGTCGTTCCGTAGTGTGATCGCGAAAATGTTTGGCACTGATGAAAATTACGACGTAATTGTGAACCCGGATAAGGGTGACTTTGAAATATGGCGTAACCGTGAGGTAGTGGCAGACGAAGATTTGACCAACCCGAATATGCAGATCTCCTTGACGGAAGCTCAGAAGATCGATGCTTCTTACGAAGAGGGTGAAGAGGTGACGGATGAAGTGATCTTTGCCAAATTCGGTCGTCGTGCCATCTTGAATCTTCGCCAGACATTGGCTTCTAAAATTCTTGAGCTTGAGAAAGACAGTATTTATAATAAATATATTGATAAGGTAGGTACCATCATCAACGCAGAAGTATACCAGATATGGAAAAAAGAGATGCTGCTGCTGGACGATGAAGGAAATGAATTGTTGCTGCCTAAGACAGAACAAATTCCGGCAGACTTCTATCGCAAAGGCGAAACTGCCCGTGCCGTAGTGGCTCGTGTGGACAATAAGAACAATAATCCTAAGATTATCCTTTCGCGTACCTCTCCGGTTTTCCTGCAACGTCTGTTTGAAATGGAAGTGCCTGAAATTAACGATGGCCTGATCACCATAAAGAAGATTGCCCGTATTCCGGGCGAACGTGCGAAGATTGCCGTTGAATCTTATGATGATCGTATCGACCCCGTAGGAGCCTGTGTAGGTGTGAAGGGAAGTCGTATCCATGGTATCGTACGTGAACTTCGCAATGAGAATATTGACGTGATCAACTATACGTCAAACATCTCTTTGTTTATTCAGCGTGCCCTTAGTCCGGCAAAAGTTTCTTCTATCCGTCTGAACGAAGAAGAACGCAAAGCAGAGGTTTTCCTCCGTCCGGAAGAGGTTTCGCTGGCTATTGGTAAAGGCGGTTTGAATATCAAACTGGCCAGTATGTTGACTGAGTACACCATCGACGTGTTCCGCGAATTGGATGAAGCTGCGCAGGATGAAGATATCTATCTGGACGAATTTAAAGATGAAATCGACGGATGGGTAATCGATGCTATCAAAGCTATCGGTATCGATACGGCAAAAGCTGTATTGAATGCACCTCGCGAGATGTTGATTGAAAAGACGGACCTGGAAGAAGAGACGGTGGACGAGGTATTACGTATTTTGAAATCGGAGTTTGAAGAAGAATAAGAAATCCTTCTTTCAATAAGCTCCATTTATTCATTAAATTAAAGTATGACGATAAGGTTAAACAAAGTTACAAGAGATTTGAACGTAGGTATTTCAACGGTAGTTGAATTCCTGCAAAAGAAGGGGTATACCGTTGAGGCAAACCCCAATACCAAAATTACCGAGGAGCAGTATGCTGTACTCGTGAAAGAGTTCAGCACTGACAAAAACCTTCGGATTGAATCGGAGCGTTTTATCCAGGAGCGTCAGAACAAGGATCGTAACAAGGCATCGGTATCTATCGATGGTTATGAGAAACAGCCCGAGAAGCCGAAGGCGGAGGATGTTATCAAGACGGTTGTTCCTGAAGATGCACGCCCGAAGTTTAAACCTGTCGGAAAAATTGATTTGGATAAACTGAATAACCGGAGAACTGAAAAGGAATCTGTAAAAGAACCTGCAAAGGAATCGAAACCACAACCGCAACCGAAGCCACAACAGCCTGTTGCCGTGGCTGAGGAGAAAAAAGCAGATGTGGTGAAACCAGTTGTTGTAGAAACTAAGAAGGAAGAAGTGGTTGTTCCTGCTCCCAAACCGGAGCCGGTAAAAGAACCGCAACCTGTGGTTGCTGAACAACCCAAGTCGGCTATGGAACAACCGAAGCCGGTCATAGAAGAAAAAAAGGTGGAAGAAGTAAAAAAAGAAGAGCCTAAAGTGGAACCTACCCCTGTGATAAAAGAGGAGAAAACAGAACAGAAGCCTGTTGCTCCCGAGGTAACTGAACCTGAGAAAAAGGAAGACGATGTGTTTAAAATCCGTCAACCGGAGTTTGTCTCTAAGATTAATGTAATCGGACAAATCGACCTTGCTGCGTTGAATCAGTCTACTCGTCCGAAGAAGAAATCGAAAGAAGAGAAGCGGAAAGAGCGGGAAGAGAAAGAAAAGGTTCGGCAGGATCAGAGAAAGCAGATGAAAGATGCTATCATCAAGGAAATTCGCAAAGATGATAACAAGGCTGCGAAGGGAGGACCTAAGGATGCTTCTGCAGATGCAAATGCAAAGAAAAAGCGTACACGTATCAATAAGGAGAAAGTCGATGTGAACAATGTTGCTTCCAATTTTGCCCATCCTACTCCTAACAGTGAACGCCCGAACAATAACCGTGGTGGAAACAACCAGGGTGGTGGACAAAACAGGAATCGTAACAATAACAACAGAGACCGTTTCAAGAAGCCGGTTGTAAAACAGGAAGTGAGCGAGGAAGATGTAGCTAAGCAGGTAAAAGAGACATTAGCTCGTCTGACTACAAAAGGAAAGAATAAAGCTTCCAAATATCGTAAAGAGAAACGTGAAATGGTTTCCAACCGTATGCAGGAGTTGGAAGACCAGGAAATGGCAGACAGCAAAGTATTGAAGTTGACCGAATTTGTGACTGCCAATGAGTTGGCAACCATGATGGATGTATCTGTCAACCAGGTTATCGCTACCTGTATGAGCATTGGTATGATGGTTTCCATCAACCAACGTTTGGATGCGGAGACAATCAATCTGGTAGCAGAAGAATTCGGCTTCAAAACAGAATATGTAAGTGCCGAGGTTGCCCAGGCAATCGTGGAAGAGGAAGATAATGAAGAAGATTTGGAACCACGTGCCCCCATCGTTACGGTGATGGGACATGTTGACCATGGTAAGACATCATTGCTCGACTACATCCGTAAGGCCAACGTTATTGCAGGTGAAGCCGGAGGTATCACGCAGCATATTGGTGCATACCACGTTTCGCTGGAAGACGGACGTAAGATAACATTCCTTGATACTCCGGGACATGAGGCGTTTACGGCCATGCGTGCCCGTGGAGCGAAGGTTACGGATATTGCCATCATCATTGTTGCCGCTGATGACAATGTGATGCCGCAGACGAAGGAGGCCATCAACCATGCAATGGCTGCGGGTGTTCCTATCGTGTTTGCAATCAATAAAGTGGATAAGCCGACTGCTAATCCGGACAAGATAAAAGAAGAGTTGGCAGCTATGAACTTCCTTGTTGAAGAATGGGGAGGTAAGTATCAGTCACAAGATATCTCTGCCAAGAAAGGTATCGGTGTTAATGATTTGATGGAGAAAGTGTTGCTCGAAGCGGAAATGCTTGAGCTGAAAGCGAATCCGAATCGTAATGCTACCGGTTCTATCATTGAGTCTACCCTTGACAAAGGACGTGGTTATGTCGCTACCGTATTGGTATCCAACGGTACGCTGAAGGTTGGTGATATTGTTTTGGCAGGAACCAGCTATGGCCGTGTAAAGGCAATGTTCAACGAACGTAACCAACGCATCAAACAAGCCGGTCCGTCAGAACCTGCATTGATCCTTGGTCTGAATGGCGCACCGGCCGCTGGTGATACATTCCATGTAGTGGAGACCGATCAGGAAGCACGTGAGATTACCAATAAGCGTGAACAACTTCAACGCGAACAAGGACTGCGTACGCAGAAGATCCTTACATTGGATGAGTTGGGTCGCCGTATCGCATTGGGTAACTTCCAGGAATTGAATGTGATCGTCAAAGGTGACGTGGACGGTTCGGTAGAGGCATTGAGTGACTCGTTGATCAAGTTGTCTACGGAACAGATTCAGGTGAATGTTATTCACAAGGGTGTGGGACAGATTTCAGAGTCCGATGTATCCTTGGCTGCCGCTTCGGATGCCATTATCATCGGTTTCCAGGTACGTCCTTCGGGTGCTGCCGACAGAATGGCGGAGAAAGAAGGAGTGGATATCCGCAAGTATTCGGTGATCTACGATGCTATCGAAGAGGTGAAAGCGGCTATGGAAGGTATGTTGGCACCGGAAGTGAAAGAGGTGGTAACTGCAACCATTGAAGTACGCGAAGTATTCAATATTACCAAGGTCGGTACGGTTGCCGGGGCGATGGTGAAGACCGGAAAGGTGAAACGCAGCGACAAGGCTCGTCTGATCCGCGACGGTATTGTGATCTTCTCGGGTGCAATCAACGCATTGAAACGTTTCAAAGACGATGTGAAAGAAGTCGGAACCAATTTCGAATGCGGTATCAGCCTTGTGGGTACGAACGACCTGAAAGTAGGCGATATGATCGAAACCTATGAAGAAGTAGAAGTAAAGCAAACGCTATAAGTTAGTTGAGAGTTGAGGGTTGAAAGTTGAAAGTTTCCATGCAGTGTGATAGCGCAGCAGACTTTCAACTTTCAACATTCAGCTCTCAACTTTTTTTATATGACTACGATCGATATTATAATTCTGGTTATTGTGGGTGCCGGTGCCATATTGGGCTTCATGAAAGGCTTTATCAGGCAGTTGGCTTCCATTTTGGGCTTGATTGTCGGCTTGCTGGCAGCCAAGGCTTTATATACCTCTTTGGCAGAAAAATTTTGTCCTACGATAACTGATTCGATGACCGTAGCCCAGATACTTGCTTTTGTCATCATCTGGATTGCCGTGCCGCTGATTTTTACTTTGGTGGCATCCTTGCTGACAAAAGCGATGGAAGCTGTCTCCCTGGGATGGTTGAATCGCTTTCTGGGAAGTGGCTTGGGAGCATTGAAGTTCCTTTTGCTTGCCAGCTTGGTGATTTGCGTGATAGAATTTATCGATCCGGATAATACCTTGATTAATCAAACTAAAAAGGAGGAATCTGTGTTATATTATCCGATGGGGAAGTTTGCCGGGATATTCTTTCCGGCGGCAAAAGAAGTGACTCAACAATATATACTCAATAAATAATGCAACAGGAAGAACTCAATAAGCCTAACATAGACGAACCTCGGAAGGAACCGGAAAAGAAGGTTTCCAATGAGTACGTTCGGAAGTTTGCGGAAGAAAAGTATAAATATGGCTTCACTACGGAGGTGCATACGGATATCATTGAGAAAGGACTCAATGAAGAGGTCGTTCGCCTTATTTCGTCCAAGAAAGACGAACCGGAGTGGTTGCTGGATTTCCGCTTGAAAGCATACCGCCATTGGCTGACGCTGGAGATGCCTACTTGGGCGCATCTTCGTATTCCGGAGATCGATTATCAGGCAATCTCTTATTATGCCGATCCTACGAAGAAGAAGGAAGGCCCGAAAAGTATGGATGAGGTAGACCCGGAGCTGATAAAAACGTTCAATAAGCTGGGCATTCCGTTGGAAGAACAGATGGCATTGAGCGGTATGGCTGTGGATGCCGTGATGGACTCCGTTTCGGTGAAGACTACATTCAAAGAGACGCTGTTGGAAAAAGGAATCATTTTCTGTTCGTTCAGTGAGGCTGTGCGCGAACATCCCGATCTGGTAAAGAAATACCTCGGATCGGTGGTGGGCTATCGTGACAATTTCTTTGCTGCACTGAATTCGGCAGTCTTTTCCGACGGTTCTTTCGTATATATACCCAAAGGCGTTCGCTGTCCGATGGAGCTTTCGACGTATTTCCGCATCAATGCCCGTAACACGGGACAGTTCGAGCGGACGTTGATCGTTGCCGATGACGATTCCTACGTATCCTATCTGGAAGGATGTACGGCACCGATGCGTGACGAAAACCAGCTTCATGCCGCTATTGTGGAGATTGTGGTACACGATCGTGCCGAAGTGAAATATTCCACCGTGCAGAACTGGTATCCCGGTGATGCCGAAGGTAGGGGAGGCGTATACAACTTTGTGACGAAACGTGGAAATTGCAAAGGGGTGAACAGCAAACTTTCATGGACGCAGGTGGAAACCGGATCGGCTATCACATGGAAATATCCTTCCTGTATCCTCACCGGAGACAATTCCACAGCGGAATTCTATTCGGTTGCAGTGACCAACCATTACCAGCAGGCGGACACGGGAACGAAGATGATACACTTGGGAAAGAACACTCGCAGTACGATCGTAAGCAAAGGTATCTCCGCAGGAAAGAGTGAAAACTCCTACCGTGGATTGGTGCGTGTGGCGGAGAAAGCGGATAATGCCCGCAATTACAGCCAGTGCGACTCACTTCTTCTGGGAGACAAATGCGGGGCGCATACGTTCCCGTATATGGACATCCACAATGAAACGGCGGTGGTGGAACATGAAGCTACTACCAGCAAGATCAGTGAAGACCAAATCTTCTATTGCAATCAGCGGGGTATTTCCACGGAGGATGCCATCGGTCTTATTGTGAACGGATATGCCAAAGAAGTGTTGAATAAGCTACCGATGGAGTTTGCCGTCGAAGCACAAAAGTTGCTGACCATCTCTTTAGAGGGAAGCGTCGGATAAAGTAAGAATGAAGAATTAAAATATAACGGTGTAGAGAATTTCAGAAGTTATGTTAGAGATAAAAGACCTGCATGCCGGCATTAACGGCAAAGAGATATTGAAAGGCATCAACCTGACGGTGAAGCCGGGCGAAGTACACGCCATTATGGGGCCTAACGGTTCCGGTAAAAGTACACTTTCTTCTGTACTGGTCGGCAACCCTGCATTTGAAGTGACGAAGGGCAGTGTGACTTTCGACGGGAAGAATCTTTTGGAACTGAGTCCGGAAGACCGTAGCCATGAAGGGATCTTCCTGAGTTTCCAGTATCCGGTAGAGATTCCGGGAGTAAGCATGGTGAACTTCATGCGTGCCGCTGTGAACGAGCAACGTAAATACAAGGGTTTGCCTGCATTGTCCGCCAGTGAGTTCCTGAAACTGATGCGTGAGAAGCGTGCGGTGGTGGAATTGGATAATAAACTGGCGAACCGTTCGGTAAACGAAGGTTTCTCCGGTGGTGAGAAGAAGCGTAACGAGATTTTCCAGATGGCAATGCTGGAACCACGTCTCAGTATACTTGACGAGACAGATTCCGGACTCGATATCGATGCCCTCCGTATCGTTGCGGAAGGGGTCAACAAGCTTAAAACTCCGGATACAAGCACCATCGTTATCACCCACTATCAACGCTTGTTGGATTATATCAAGCCGGACATCGTGCATGTGCTTTATCAAGGCCGTATTGTGAAGACTGCCGGACCGGAATTAGCTCTTGAACTGGAAGAGAAAGGATATGATTGGATCAAGAAAGAACTAGGGGAATAAGATTTAGAAGTGTAATCCGTGTCTAAAAAAGATAGTAATTATGAATAGTGTAGAACAACAGTATATAGATCTTTTTTCCCAATATGAAGCAATGATTTGCCGGCATAGTTCCGAGGTCTTGAATGCCCGGCGTGCTGCCGCCTTTGCCGATTTCGAACGGTTGGGTCTGCCGACACGTAAACAGGAGAAATATAAATATACTGATATCAGTAAGTTCTTTGAGCCTGATTACGGACTCAATTTGAACCGTCTGCCCATTCCTGTCAATCCCTACGAAGTGTTCAAGTGCGATGTGCCCAATATGAGTACTTCCCTGTTCTTTGTGGTGAACGATGCTTTCTATAATAAAGCTCTTCCGAAATCGCAATTGCCGGAAGGAGTTGTCTTCGGCAGTTTGAAAGAGGTTTCGGAACAGCATCCGGAACTGGTAAAGAAGTACTACGGTCAGTTGGCGGATACTTCCAAAGACGGGGTGACAGCCTTTAATACGACTTTTGCCCAAGATGGAGTCATCCTATATGTACCGAAGAATGTGGTTGTGGAAAAGCCTATTCAACTGATAAACATTCTTCGTGCAGATGTCAATTTCATGGTGAACCGCCGTGTATTGATAATCCTTGAAGAGGGATCGCAGGCACGTTTATTGATTTGCGACCATGCGGTGGATAATGTGAATTTCCTAGCTACACAGGTCATTGAAGTGTTTGCCGGAGAGAATTCGGTCTTCGATCTGTATGAACTGGAAGAAACACATACCAGCACGGTACGCATCAGCAATCTTTATGTCCGTCAGGAGGCGAATAGCAATGTCTTACTGAACGGCATGACCCTGCATAACGGTACGACCCGTAATACGACGGAAGTTACGCTTGCCGGCGAGGGTGCCGAAATAAACTTGTGCGGTATGGCTATTGCCGATAAGAACGAACATGTGGACAATAATACAATGATCGACCATGCCGTACCTAACTGCACCAGCAATGAGTTGTTTAAATATGTGCTGGATGATCAGGCGGTCGGTGCTTTTGCCGGACTGGTGCTGGTGCGTCCGGACGCACAACATACAAGTTCCCAACAGACGAATCGTAATCTTTGTGCCACCCGTGATGCACGTATGTACACGCAGCCGCAGCTTGAGATTTATGCGGACGATGTGAAGTGTTCCCACGGTGCTACGGTCGGGCAGTTGGATGAGAATGCGCTATTCTATATGCGCTCCCGTGGAATTGCCGAGAAAGAAGCTCGTCTGTTACTCATGTTTGCTTTTGTGAACGAAGTAATCGATACCATCCGTCTGGAAGCTTTGAAAGATCGTTTGCACCTGTTAGTGGAAAAACGCTTCCGGGGTGAACTGAACAAATGCCAAGGATGTGCGATATGTAAATAGGGAGAAGTGGAAAATGGATATACATAAGATACGTGAAGATTTTCCCATTCTGAGCCGTAAGGTGTACGGGAAGCCTTTGATTTATTTGGATAATGCGGCAACTACCCAGAAGCCGCGGCTGGTAATCGATTCTTTAGTCGATGAGTATTATTCCGTCAATGCGAATGTGCATCGGGGGGTACACTATCTGTCGCAACAGGCTACCGAATTGCACGAAGGTTCACGTGCTACCGTGCGTGAGTTCATCAATGCCCGCAGTACCAACGAAGTAATTTTCACACGGGGGACGACCGAAAGCATCAACCTGATTGTATCGAGCTTTGGTGAAGAGTTCATGCAGGAAGGCGATGAAGTGATCCTGTCCGTGATGGAGCATCATAGCAACATTGTCCCTTGGCAATTGCTGGCTGCCCGCAAAGGGATTGCTATCAAAGTCATTCCAATGAATGATAAAGGCGAACTTCTGCTGGATGAATACGAAAAACTCTTCTCTGAAAAGACGAAGATCGTTAGTGTAACTCAGGTATCCAATGTGTTGGGAACCGTCAACCCTATCAAAGAGATGATTGCGACCGCCCATGCACATGGAGTTCCTTTTCTTGTGGATGCAGCACAATCCATACCCCATATCAAAGTGGATGTACAGGACTTGGATGCCGATTTCCTTGTTTTCTCCGCCCATAAAGTTTATGGACCGACCGGTGTGGGTGTCCTCTATGGAAAAGAAGAGTGGCTGGATCGTATGCCACCCTATCAGGGAGGAGGAGAGATGATCCAGCATGTATCTTTTGAGAAGACCACATTTAATGAACTGCCATTCAAGTTTGAAGCCGGTACTCCTGATTATATCGGTACCACCGGACTGGCAAAAGCACTCGATTATGTGACGGGCATTGGCATAGAGAATATTGCCGCTCACGAACATGAACTGACCGCTTATGCCATGCAGCGAATGAAGGAAATACCCGGCCTCCGTATCTTTGGCGAAGCCCCCCATAAGAGTAGTGTCATCTCTTTCCTTATGGGCGATATCCATCATTTCGATATGGGAACTTTGCTCGACAGGCTGGGGATTGCCGTGCGTACGGGGCATCATTGCGCCCAGCCGTTGATGCAGCGTCTTGGCATTGAAGGCACGGTTCGTGCCTCTTTGGCAATTTACAATACAAAAGAAGAAATAGATGCGCTGGTAGCCGGTATAGAGCGCGTGAGCAAAATGTTTTAAAGCCGGTACAATAGAATGAATATATATTCGCCTGCATGGAGATGCAGGCGAACGACACGACTACTACAAAACTATAAAATAAAACGTTATGAAAAAGAATGTCCTTGTTTATTTTCTCATGGGGTTTCTCTTTCTGGGAGGAACTACCTGTACAAAAGCACAAACAGTCAAAAAGTTTACCCTGCCCACTCCTTGGACTGAAACAGCCCTACAAGCAGAAACTCCGCTGCCGGAGTATCCACGTCCTCAAATGGTACGTTCCGAATGGCTAAACCTGAACGGAACGTGGGATTATATGGGTGGTAAGAACTGCCCTGATCCCGTAACAGCCACGATTCCTCCCGTATTCCCGGCTCGTCCGGAGCAGATACGTGTTCCTTTCCCGCCCGAAGCGGAATTGTCCGGCATCGCCCGTAAGGACGAATGTAATTTGTGGTATCAGCGGAAATTTGTTCTTCCCAAAGAATGGAAAGGAAAGAGCGTTCTCATCAACTTCGGTGCGGTAGACCGCATTTCCACTGTTTTTGTAAATGGCAGGAAAGCGGGAACACACACGGGCGGATACAATGCTTTCACATTTGATATCACTCCTTACCTCAAACAGGGAGAGAATCAGCTTATCGTTGGGGCATATGACCCGAATGACGGCAAAGCTGCCTGTGGCAAAAACGGCCCTCGAGGTGATTATACGTATACATCCGGCATTTGGCAGACCGTCTGGCTTGAACCGGTAGAGAAAGAATACATCTCTCAAATAAAAATTGTTCCCGATGTGAAGAACAACCGGTTGGAAGTCATCGCCTATACCGCTCGTCCGGGGTTGAAAGTGACGGCAATTGCCAAGGACGGTTCTACCGAAGTCGCAAAGGCAGACGGTATGTCCGGCAATCGTTTTTATATCCCCGTCCCGTCTCCCCGGCTTTGGAGTCCGGAAGATCCTTTTTTGTATGACCTGACACTGCAACTGAAAGACCGGAAAGGAAAAGTACTGGACGAAATCGGTTCTTATTTCGGTATGCGTTCCGTGGGTATCGGCAAGGTAGATGGTGTGAACCGTCCTTTGTTAAATGGGGAATTCGTCTTCCAGATTGGTCTTTTGGATCAAGGCTATTGGCCGGATGGAATATTCACCGCACCCACGGACGAAGCATTGCTTTATGACATCCAATTGGCGAAACGCGCTGGCTTCAATGTGATACGCAAGCATATCAAAGTAGAACCTCAGCGTTGGTATTATCATTGCGACCGGTTGGGATTGATGGTGTGGCAGGATATGCCCAACTTATGGGAACCCGATGGGAACGATTCCGTAGCTGTGCGCCGTCAATTCCGTGAAGAATTAAAGACGATGATCGATCAGCATATCAGCTCGCCCAGCATCGTGATGTGGGTACCTTTCAATGAGAACTGGGGAGCTTTTGAGGCGACAGATATTACGGCATGGGTGAAAGATTATGACCCACACCGTTTGGTAAACGGACTGTCCGGATACAATTATGCCCCCGGTTACCGCCCTGCTTACGGTGATCCGGGCAATGGTGATTTTGTCGACATGCATCATTATGGTAAGATAGAACCTCAGGCAATGCCCCGCCCGGACGAAAAGAGAGCAGCATCTTTGGGAGAATTCGGTGGAAAAGGCTTGTTTGTGCGTGACCACATGTGGCCGGTACGCAATGATGCCTATGAGATGATGATAAATAAAGATGTTCTTAGCGATACTTATGTATTAATGCTCAACGAACTGGAACAGATGATCCGTTATTTCGGATTGAGTACAGCCATCTATACCCAGACTACGGATGTGGAGCATGAAATTAACGGTCTGGTAACATACGACCGTTGGGTGGAGAAGATGGATTTGGAGAAAGTACGGCAGATTAATCAGGAAGTAATCAAGAGTACCCGGAAGAAATAGATCAATAATACGATGTTGCTTCACATGATTATTCCAATAAAAAAGGTTCAGGAGTGCAACTTTTTATTGCCTCCTGCGTCTAATAGTTATGAATAACTAAATAAAGAAAGGACAAAATTATGTTAGTAACCACCACTCCCATTATTGAAGGGAAACGAATAATTCACTATTACGGAATAGTTTCGGGCGAGACAATTATCGGTGCCAACGTGTTTCGTGATCTGTTTGCCAGCATCCGTGATATTGTAGGCGGACGCGCTGGTTCTTATGAAGAGGTGTTGCGTCAGGCCAAAGATACCGCCATTAAAGAAATGGAAGACCATGCTGCACGATTGGGTGCAAATGCGGTGATAGGCGTTGACCTTGATTATGAAACTGTAGGAAGCAGCGGCAGTATGCTGATGGTGACAGCTACGGGAACAGCGGTAAAGATGGAATAACTTTTTTGAGCCTTTTGATTTATGGACTGCACCCCAAAAGTTTTGTGTCTGACTTTGTGGGGTGCTTTTTTTGAGTAAACACTAATTATTGATTCACGCACGACTTGTACGCAAATGGTGTGTTGTATAAGCGATAAAATCATTTGGATATAGGTAATATATATTAGAATGGATACTTTTGTATTATGAATAAAACGAAACCACAAGTTATCCCTTTTCACCGAATGGATGTTCACATACCGCTCGGCATCCAATTCGACTATTATGAAACTGATAGCGAGTGTACTGGTAATACAAAACCGGAGAAATACATGGCTCATCGCGATGACTATTATTTATTCCTGTTCATGGATACAGAGAAAACGGTTTTTACAATTGATTTTGAGACGATACAGGTGCAAGGAAAACAATTGTTTTATGTGCGCCCCGATCAGGTGCATTTTACGCCTGTGATGCGAAAGATGAAAGGTTGGTTCTTAGCCATTGATCCGGTATTGGTCGATAACAACTGCAAAAACCTGTTCGAGAAGCAATTTGCAACACAAAAACCAATGCCTTCGGACGCAGATGTTTCATTAAAGCTCACGCAAACAGCTTGCTTGCTACAAGTCGCCCTACAAGGAAGCCCTACGGCTTTCGGCAAGGGAGTGATACTCAATTTGGCAAATGCATTCATCGGGATTATAGCTGAGCAATATTCAGGACGGCAAATCGAATCACATCTTTCCCAATCCCGGTCATTAGTAATGGCTCATCAGTTTAAGGCGTTACTATCCGATAAATTCAGGACGATGAAAAGTCCATGCCAATATGCTGACAAACTGAACTACTCGCTTTCATATCTGAATGAATCGGTAAAGAGCGTCACCGGTTTCCCGATAAGTTATTGGATACATCAACAGATAATTCTGGAAGCGAAACGCTTGCTCTATTACACTGATATGAGTGTCAGAGAGATCGCCTTCTTTCTGGGATATGAAGATCATACTTATTTCTCGCGTCTGTTTTCTAAAGTTGCTGGAATGTCTCCCGGTGCATTCCGGCAGAAATTCCATGAATAGTCCAATGTTCTCTCCGTTTTTTCTATTTCCCGGTGAAGCGTATATCTGTAATTTTGCAGGCGAAACAGAAGCATTATTACAGATGTCAAATTATTTAGAAACAGAATATGAACTCAAACAACAAAAAAATGCTCAATAAACGTGCAGTCGTTTCAATTGCACTGTTTACAATGTTTATCTTATTACTAATTTCAGGGGAAATGGTTGGAGTTATGAGATGCGATCTCGAAGCTGTGTATGTATGGGGCGGCATTCATTCCTTATTAGGACTGCTATTCGCCATTCTCGGGGTATGTCATATTGTATATAACTGGCAAACGCTAAAACACTATTTGAGAAGGAGATGAATATATTATATATTGTTTTGGCAAGCCTGTTCTTGTTTTTTATACTCGGTCATGTCACTAGATGTAAGCGTGCAAGGAATAAAGTTATTCATATCGTTGATGATAATTGCGCCCGATGTAGATGTTGTCTAAAGAAATGTCATCGCGGAGTATTGGAAATGGTGGCCGATGGTGAAGGTGGACATATAACAGTAAAATCTCCCGAAAGATGTACTGCTTGTGGAGATTGTGTCGCAGCATGCAAATTCAATGCTTTGGAATTAACCGATCGGAAACGATAGGCATAAAAGGGGCTTTAAAGAAATAATAAGTTGCTTGAACTTTGGCACGGTACAGTGAATCGGCTATCTTTACACCGTATTACAAATGTTATGATTATGCAAGATATAATAGACGGACGCTGCGGTTGGTGCGGGACAGACGAACTGTATGTGAAATACCATGATCAAGAGTGGGGGAAGTTGGTGACGGATGATAAGATACTGTTCGAGTTTCTTGTACTGGAGAGTGCCCAAGCCGGGTTGAGTTGGATTACCATCCTTAAAAAGCGTGAAGGGTATCGCAAAGCCTTTTGTAATTTCGATGCCGAGTCGGTGGCACAGATGACCGATGAAGACGTTGAACGGTTGATGCATTTTGAGGGTATTGTGAAAAACCGCCTGAAAATCAAATCGACAATCACAAACGCAAGGCAATTCCTTGCCGTACAAAAGGAGTTCGGCAGTTTTTATGACTACACGCTTTCCTTCTTCCCTGATCGCAAACCGATTATCAACACTTTTCGGTCAATGAGCGAGATTCCGGTGTCCTCTCCCGAGTCCGATGCCATGAGCAAAGATATGAAGAAGCGGGGATTTAAGTTCTTCGGTACTACGATTTGTTACGCTCACTTGCAGGCTTCGGGGTTTATTAATGATCATTTGACGGACTGCATCTGCCGAAAAAGATAGATAACTGTCTGTCTTCGCTCAATGCGAGCAATGGTCACATAACCCCTTTATCACATAGTTGATGCTATCTGCCGTGAAATGCTGCGGCAGCGAAACCATCGGGATGTGGATGTTCCGCAGGCAATACGTCTTTTGACACTGGGTGCAATAGAAGTGTACATGGAGGTCGTCGATGTCGCAATTGCACTCGTTCCCGCATACGGCATACTTTAGTGAACCTGAACCATCATCTATGCCGTGTATGAGATGATGTTTCAGGAACAGATTGATGGTGCGGGAAAGTGTGGATTTATCGACCGTATCCAGATAAGTTTCCAAGTCGAGCAAGCTGAAAGCGCGCTCGAACTGCATCATGGCACGGAGTATCAATAGCCTCATCGCAGTCGGTTTGATGTCCCGTTGTGCAAGTTTTTTAAGATAAATGCTTTCTTCCATAACCTATATTCCTTTCCCTATTGTCAGAATTCCTTTTTCTGTATCCTTATGGCGTTCAGGATGGCGAGCAAAGCCACACCTACATCGGCAAAGACGGCTTCCCACATGGTAGCCATACCGATAGCTCCCAACGACAGTACTGCCAATTTAACACCGAATGCCAGTAAGATGTTTTCCCAAACGATGCGCTTTGTGGCTTTGCCGATGCGGATCGCTGTAGCTACTTTTGACGGTTGGTCGTTCTGTATGACTACGTCTGCCGTCTCGATGGCGGCATCGCTTCCCAATCCGCCCATCGCGATGCCCACTTGACTCATGGCAAGTACGGGCGCATCATTGATGCCGTCCCCTACGAAAGCAATCCGGTTGCCCGGAACAGCTTTCAAGGCTTCGATGTGGGCTACTTTTCCTTCCGGCAACAGATCACCGTATGCTTGGGATACCCCCAATTCTTCGCCTAATTTAGAAACAATTGCCTGTTTATCTCCGGAAAGGATCTGTATATTATCAATATTTAATGCTTTCAAGGCATTGATAGCCTTTATTGCATCTTCTTTGGGCGTGTCGGAGAGCAACAGGTAGCCGGCATATTTCCCGTTCGTTGCACAAACGACCACTGTGTCCGGTGAACGGTTCAACGTAGCAGGAAATGCGATGTCATAACGTACCAGCAGACGCGGGCTGCCTACCAAGACTTCCTGATCACCGATCCGTACCTGCAAGCCGTGTCCCGCTATCTCTTTGGCATCTGCCACCGGAAGAAGGTCTATCCCTTTTTTGCCGGCATACTCGCAGATGGCTTTGGCTATCGGGTGCGTACTTTGCCCTTCGGCAGAGGCGACGTATTGCAGTAATTTTTCATCGGATGATAGCTCGCTCTCTATTTTCTGCACTTCAAAGACACCTTTGGTCAATGTTCCCGTCTTATCAAAAACGACCGTGTTGACCTGAGTGATGGCATCCAGATAGTTTCCACCCTTGAACAGAATTCCTGCACGCGATGCCGCACCGATGCCTCCGAAATATCCCAGCGGGATGCTTACTACCAGGGCACAAGGGCAGGAGATCACCAGAAATACAAGGCTGCGGTAAAGCCAATCCTTGAACACATATTCGAATCCCGGCACCCCCAGTGAATAGAGGAAGGGTAACAGGACGATCAGTACCGCCAGCCCGGTGACGATCGGGGTATAGATGCGGGCAAACCGGCGGATGAATAGTTCAGCGGGAGCTTTCCGTTCATTCGCTTCCTGTACCAGTGTAAGGATGCGGGCCAGCGCGCTGTCGTTGAACGGTTTACTGACGGCTATCCGGACCACCCGGTCGGTGGCGATCATCCCTGCTAATACCGTTTCTCCTTCGCGGATGTTCCGCGGACGGCTTTCGCCCGTCAGAGCGGAAGTATTGAAAGCTGCCTGTTTGCTTAATAAGTGGCCGTCGAGTGGGACACGTTCTCCCGATTTGACTTCGATGACTTCTCCTACCCGTACCGTTTCGGGAGAAACCATTTCCGGTCTGTCTTCCCGGATCACGGTTGCAGTGGCAGGGCGCACATCGAGCAATGCCTTAATATTCCGTTTGGCATTTCCTACGGCACGGTCCTGAAAGGCTTCCCCGATGGCATAGAACAGCATGACTGCCACCCCTTCGGGATATTCCCCGATACAAAACGCACCGATGGTGGCAATGCCCATCAGCATGAATTCATTGAAAAACTCGCCTTGGCGAAGCCTGTTGAACGCTTCCCGCAATACCGGGAGGCCAACCGGAAGATAGGCGGCCGTATACCAGATAAGGGCACTTCCCCTCCAGACAAACCCTCCGAAATGGTTAATCAGCATTCCGGCTATCAGCATCGAAAGGCTGATGATCCCCGGAAGATATTCATTCTTTTTCTTTTCCGGTTGGCAACCGGAATGATTGCAACAATTACATCCCATATCTTTTTCCTTTTTGATTCTGTTGCAAAGATAGGGCATTTGGGGTGCAACTGTGTTGCAACTTTTGTCGGAGTAAGCTTTTGAGCTATGTAAGGCTCTTGAGAGCTTTCGTTAAAATGATAGAGTCTAGGCAATTAGTTTCGTTATAACTATTGCAAATTTATTGCATTGCCTTTGCAGCATTACTGCATTGCCTTTGCAGTGACACTGCGCTCCCTTTGCAGTAGTGCTGTATTGCGCTTGCAGTGGTACTGCATAACCTTTGCAGCGATTCTGCATTGCTTTACAGTGTCGTTGCCGGAAGACAAACTTAATATTACGGTAGGGATAATCTTTTTGATGGATAGTTGTGTCCGATGATTGAGAGGACGGGATTCGGCCGGTGTTTCACGTGAAAAATCTGTATTCATGGTACGGTGAATAAGAGGCATATCGGATGTTGAGTATTAGATGAATGCTGCAACAGTATGATAAAAAAGGTATCCGGCAAAGTTTTTGATGCTTGTATTACAGAATAAAAGTAAGGCTGCCTCGTCTTTTTGTGTGGAGGCAGCCTTGTCGAAACCAGAGGGAAGAGGAGAGATTACAGAATTAATATTTTATACCGTTCTGTTCCGATGCTCAGGATATACAGCCCTTCGGGTAATGGAATGTTGTTTGCCCCTTCGTGGCTGGTACCTGAATATACAGGCATACCGCTAATCGTGCAGATACGCACTGTTTCCGCACTGTCTGTGACAAAGCGTACGGCTCCTTTTTGCGTATGTACTTCTCTGTCGGTAGCTGATGCGGACGCGATGCCAGAGAATTCCGTGGTCTGAAGCATCACCTTGTTGGACAATGCCGAGGTTTCTTCTCCGGATTGGGCAATCACGTTGTAGATGTATCTCTTATTGCCTTTTAGTCCGGTTACCACACAGGAGGTTTCGGTGATTCCTTTTATCTCTTTGCTGAATTCTTCCGGTTCGGGCAGCGGCTCTTCCTTTTCCAACGATTCCCTTACATTTCCGTTGTAAATGCTTATTTCATTGAAATAGGCGGGCGCTTTAGTTTTGATATAAACGTAACCTGTCTGTCCTTCGACATTGAGTATCCAGTATATCTTTTGCTCTTTGGTGTTCATTATTACGATCTTGCTTTGCAAGACGTTCCCGTTCGTATCTAAAATGCCGAATTCAAATCCGTTGAATAGATTCTTGCTTCCGATGGCGTTACAGCATAGGGTGAACTCTTTTTCTCCGGAGAAGTCCAACAAAGGTGTGATCAGTTTCCCTTGCGACTCTTTGCTGCCGATCCGGCAATAGCCTCCCGCCTGATAGATCTCTTCGCCTGTCCATTGCGGGGTTGAGGTGTATTTGTCCAGAGAGGAAGCGATGTCCTGTCCGTCCGGTACTTCTATGCTTCCTTCGATACATTTGGAAAAGTCTTCCTTGATAGCGGCTTTTCCCGTCCTGCCTGCCGCGACTTTCAGGGTATACTCGGTGGCTAACTTCACAGGTGTCCAATGGGCGGTAAAATGGTCGCCTTCAATGTCTGTTGCCTCCTGGGCAACCGGAGTGGCTACATAATACATGAAGTCGAAAGTGATGATACCGTCCTTTTCTTCTATTTTGCTGATCGGTTTGCCGAGATATTCACCGGTATTGAGCTTTGCTGCCGGACGGGTATCGTCTGCAAAAGCCGTGTTCTTGTTTTTGCCGGGGAAGGCATCGCCTGTAAAGTCAACCAATTCGTTGTCTGCCGGGACTATCTGGAGGTGGGCATATTTAGAAGTGGCACTGTTCACTACATTGTCCTCCCATATGGAGGGTACATAATCGACATGTACGATGACCATTCCATGCCCCGGAAGGTGCTTGTCCCATCCGGTGTTCTGGCGGTTCTCGATCGTATAATACTCATCGGGGTTTTCGTCCGATCGTATCATGTATGCCTTGTTGGTGGTATTCATCGGAGAGAGTTGAAGGTTTCTCTGCGGTTCCGTCAGTTCAGTAGGGGTTAACCATCCCACACTGTACCGTTCGTAGGCTGAATATCCGGCAGGTGTTCTCGATCTGTTATTATAGGCACCGTAGTCCATCAGACTCCAGGCTCCCATGCCGACCAGTCCGCTATAACGGGTATCGTAAATGTCCGGTAGTCCCAGGCAATGGCTGAACTCGTGGCAGAATGTTCCGATGCCATCCATCGTTGTTCCGGTGCTGCCGCTCAGCTCGGCTGTACAGGCATAACTGTTGATCAGTTTGCCGTCCATCCGGACATTTCTGATCTTGGCATTTTCCAATGTCCATGCGTGGGGCCATATGCTGTTGGCAGGGCCTCCCTGTGCTTCTGCATATCCTGCGTAGATGATGAAAACGAGATCCACTTTCCCATCATCATCGAAATCGTATTGGGAGAAGTCCACGTTTAATAATGTATCGGCTATATAGCAAGCGTCCACAACCATTTCTGCGGGGTTCTGATCTTGTCCTGTATAACTGTTTGCCCCGTAATAGCTCATTTTCTTGGGAAGGGTAACAGGGCCGACAACATCGAATTCGGGGGTGAACAATCCGGATGATTGATCCATGAAATAATCGCGCGCGCTTCCGCTGGCTCCGTTCTTGGAATAGCCTTCGACGTTCATCATATCGTGAAATTCCTGATTGGTGTTCCCATCGGAGAACTTCACGTCCTGGTATTGCGCCAGGATAATAAGTCCTTTGACCGTTCCCTGATTGGGGAATTTGGATTTTTGGGCTTCCGTTTGCCATGGGGGCATGTAAGGACGGCTGCGCATTTGGGTCACGGCATTTTCTATGCGGGTGTTATCTATCTTTTCGATATAGGCTGTTTCGGCTTCGGTCCTTTCGGTGGGATCATGTGCGATGAATTCGCCCGCGGAAAGTAATCCCCGGGAGTTGACGGTGGCGTATTTCATGAATCCGTCGGGGGCCTTCTGTATCATGATCCCGTCAGTGGTACTCAGGTAATGAAAAAGTTCATCGCCCTGTAAGACTGTGCTGATGGTTGAACCATCGGGTTGCATCACTGTCCGGACAATCCTTTTGGCGGGTACGGCTTGAAGTGTCGTCATCCAGCAGGAAAGAAACAGCCATAGAGCTAGGGATAGTACGCCCTGCTTTGCAAATCTTCTTGAATGTTTCATATTAAATCTCTTTTAAATAAACTGTTTTGTTGGTCAGATGATCATTTGCAGCCTTCCGCACATTTGCCGGGTGATACGGAAGACTGCAATTATCAGTGACGGACGATGGGGGCTAGTCTTCAGTCCATACTTTTACGGTTTCGGAAGTCCCGTCTTCATAGATACGTTTTTCTATGATGATCCTGCCTTTCACCGGTTCGGCTACACGGATACCATCGGTCGTATAATACGTACGGCTCAGGATGACTTTAGACGTTTCAGTATTGCCGATGCCTACCGGTTCACCGTTTAATATTAACTTATAAGCCTTCTGTAGATCACCGGCTGTTAAAGTAATTACAGCTTCTTCACCGATTACGGAATTCTTTAACGTGACGGTGTTCCCATCAATTGCGAGATTGGAAGAGGCAGTCCATTCCACACCCTCGGGGGTTCCTATTTGGATGGGCTTTTTGACGTCATTCATTTCATCACCTTCGGCAAAGAGTATCAAGGTGGCATGGAAGTTGGCTGCAGCATCATTCTCGAATGCATCGATGCGCGGATAAGTGGCTACGCTGTATTTGAACGCATCTCCCAATGGTGCTTCCACCATCTCTGCGGTGGTCAGGGCGGTGGCACAAGTATCGAGGACGTACGTATTGCATAAGTTCTTATCGTAGAAAGACGAACTGACTTCGGTGAACTTTGCGGCAAGACCGACAATGTTTCCTAGGCTGTCTGCGGAAGTCGCTGCGACTTCACCCAGATTGTAGCAAGCAGTAACGCTCGTACCTGTTTCCGACTTAGTACCGGCAACGGTGGTTCCTATAATCCCGCCTACTTCGCTGAGACCGGATACTTTGGCTGTATTGTAACAGTTGGTAAGTACGGATTTGCCTTTACCTAGGATACCGCCTGCACTGACACTCTTCTTGGCAACCGTTCCCTGACTGATCACTTCACCTCGGTTGTAGCAACGGTCGATAGTACCCGTGCCGTTTCCGGCAATCCCGCCTGCCAAACCGAATTCGACAGTTATCGTACCGCTGTTCCATGACTTTTCTACAGAACCCGTACAATTCCCCACGATACCCCCTGTATAATTGAGAGCCGTGTTTCCATGCGCTGTGATGTCGGCTTCATTGTAAGTTCTCAGGAGGATGGTATTGGCGGCACTCCCTGCAATACCTCCGGCATAACTTTCATTGGCGGTGATCAAACCTTCTTTGGCATTGTAGCAATCTTCTATGCGGGAAGGATCGGCAACTGTTCCTGCGATCGTTCCTACGATTCCGCCTGCATAGGAAGTATTTGCCAGAATGGGTGCTTTATTGTAACAGTTGCGTACGATAGAAGCGTTCCCGGTCTTTCCAGCGATTCCTCCTGCATAGGTGGTTGATTTCAGCGTATAGGTTGTCGATACTTCACCGGTATTGTAACAGTCTTCCAGAATAAACGGGGCATCAGTGGTATGATTCCCGACTGTTCCGACGATGCCACCGGCAAAAGTATTGGAAATGATGCTGGCTGTGTTGTAGCATTTACCTACGTACGAACCGGTTAACAGATTTCCCGCAATACCGCCTGCATTGGACGATGAGATTTTGATATTGGCTGTGTTATGGCAGTCCGAAATGTATGCCATTGCCCGGCCAACGATACCTCCCGCTTGGGAACTCTTGACGCTGATCGTACCTTCGTTGCTGCAAGAAAGGATCTTGACTAACTGACCTTCTTCAGAACTACCCAACATGCCTCCGGCACCTACACTTCCAGCCGTCACATTGCCGCTGTTTTTGCAGTTTTCGATACTGGCACCGTCATAACCGAATCCGGCAATACCACCTGCATACATAAGACCTGTCGTGAGTACGTCCGTATGATCGTTTACACAGTTGATGATCTTACCGTATAATCCTCCAGCGAACGCTCCGCATTTCTTGTAAGTCTGGAACTTGCAATTCGACAGGGTAAGGTTGGCGATCGTACCGTCAGCACCTACTACCCCGAATAGCCCTCTTTCTTGTACCGTTGTAGAATCTGCGATGGCATACGTGATGTTCTTCAGGGTCTTGCCGTTACCATCGAAGTATCCTTGGAATATTTTGTTCTCAAAAGCAACTGGAGTATACTCCATACCTTCAAAGTCAAGGTCTTCCATTACCTTGAAATACTCTCCTCGGTACTCATGCCCCGTCTTATGGACGAAATCGGACAACTTCGCCATGTCATTGGGAGTCCGGATCAACCAAGGCTCTTCTTGAGTACCTTTGCCTTCAAGGATGTTGTAAAGTGCCCGGATGGGAATCATACGTTTTACGTTATTATAGGTCGCCACTAAAGTGTCTGTTACCACCTGATCCGTAGGCATCGTGACTTTCAGTGTCCCTTCTTCAATCCGGAAGAAAGCCTTTTTAGTCAGTTGCCATTGTATTTCAGAGGAGTTTTGTAGTTTACCCCCTTCTTTACTGATATTGGCAAGGCTGCTTGCAGTGTCCAATACGATAGCAGCACGTGCATCCAGTTGGGCTTGTGGCTCGTTTTTGAAAGCAATCAGCATGGGATACATATTCTCTTTTTGTATCCATGCCGAATCGGGCAGAGCCAGTTTTCCGGCAATTAGGTCTTTGGTATTCACACCGTTGTTGTTCTCTCTCTTTTGATTGTTTACGGCAGCTAATGCCTGTATCTGAATGTCATAATAATTGTTGGTGGTTTCAGTCGCTCCCGAGTTGTCGCCTATAATCTGACCGGAGGTGCTTCTGTCGTACCAGATCTCTATCTCTCCGTAGTTAATTGCGTTGATGACCGAACCGCCCGAACCGCTTACTTTCTGTGTGCCACCGACGATACCGCTTACGTTGTCATAGGTAGCTACTTTTCCCGTATTGAGTACGTTTCTTATAATGCCGCTGTTCAAGCCAGCGATGCCGCCCGCTGAACCTTGTGAGCCGGCTTTATAAGTAATGCTGAGCGGAAGTGCGCTGACAAGTCCGGTGTTCTGGCAGCTTTCCACGATGCCGTTGCTTGCACCGGTTATTCCACCGACTGCTTCCGAACCGGAGTAGACGGTACCGGAATTGAAACAGTTTCGTATTCTTCCCGAAGGCCCGTTATAGCCAACGATTCCACCAATATAGTTCATGTATCCTTTCACCGTGGCGTAATTCTTACAGTTTTCGATCAGTCCGTAGCTATATCCTGCTATGGCTCCGGCATTGGAGTACATGTTGAAATCGCAATCGGCAGCTATGGTCAGATTCCTGATCACACCCGACTCAGCTAGGCATCCGATGAAGCCCGTAAATTTCCGGGAGCCGTTGGTGTTGATCTTCCCGTTGTCATCAAAGGCGATGGAATTGATTTTTATTTTGGAGAGCGTATGCCCGTTCCCGTCAAAGATACCTCCGAACTGTATTTTTCCGGTGTTATCTTTTCCCAGTCCGGTGAAGTTCTCATCATATTCCATGTCGATATCAGCCGTCATCTTGAAGTGTGAACCATTGAACGTCTGTTTGGCATCATTGGTTGCAACAGCCAGGTTCATCATATCTTCTTTGTTCCCAATAAGGAACGGGTCATCGGCTGTGCCTTCTCCTTTCCAGCGGACAGGAGATATGGACAAGATATAGTATTTGAATTTATTATCTGCGTTGAAGGCAAATATCGTGTCCTGAGTGACTTCTCCATTCAGCACCCCTTTGTTGCCTTCGATGGAGAAACCGTGACCGTTATTCCCGAAGTATTCGTTCAAAACGGCTTTCCATTGAATCTGATTGTCCGTGGTCAGTGTGAAATCCCTGCGGACTTCTTTGGCTGTACCCATCTTGTCCAGAGAGAGGCAAGCTGCCGACAGGTATGCCGCATTATTCTCGTCAATGCCTTTCAAGCGGGGATAGTGTCCTGCCGTAAAGTTCCATACAGAAGCATCAAAGTCTTTTATGCCTTTGGCATCCGTGAGTTGTGCGGTTGAAATGCCATAGGTCGTGGACGGTACAGCCAGGATTTGTTGGTCGTAGAAGCTGTTCTTGATGGTTACGGCGGGAAGGGTCCGCCCGATGATGTAACAGGATTCTTCTTTACTTTTCGTGTAAATGATTCCTGTATTGTAACAGTTCTCTATCAATGATTTCTCTTCCTCTTTCATGTCCAGCGTGTTTCCTACGATGCCGCTTACCCGTTCGGAGTAGGCATCGGCTATCATACCGCTGTTGTAGCAATCTTGAACCGTACTATCCCAGATATAACCTAATATACCTCCCATGTTGACGGAAGCACCGGTCCCGGTTATTGTACCCGTATTGAAGCACCGTACGATCTTGGTCACTTTGGTACATCCAGCGATACCTCCCACCGTATATTCGTTGTTGAGTGCCTTGATCTGTCCCGTGAAATAACAGTCACTGATTTTTATATCGGCTTTGGTGCCGTACATGGCACTTGTGATACCTCCGCATGACGTAAACGATCCGGTGTTCGCAAAGGTGATAGTTGCATCTGCCCAGCACTTTCTGATATTGCCGAAAGAAGTGCCTACGATGCCTCCCATATAATCACCTCCCGTCATGGTTCCTTTGAAGGAGCAGTTGATGATGTCTGCGGTGTCGGAGTATCCGGCAATCCCTCCCGAATAGGTGCTTTCGGAAAGAATAGTGCCTTCGACCTGACAATTTTCGATTCTTCCGTAAGCATATCCGGCAATGCCTGCCCCATAATATCCGAGGGTTTCGCAAGTGTAGTTCTCCAGTCTCAGGTTCTTTACGACTCCTTCCGAACCGATATTTCCGAATAAGGCGGAATAACCCATCCCTTCCTTCATTGTCAGGTTTCTGATCGTTTTATTGTTTCCATCAAAAACTCCCGCAAAGCGTTGTGTGGCGTTACAGCCGATAGGATGAAGGGTAGTGGTGAGTGTGGATGCATCCAGGTCGGTTTCCAAACGGAAATACTTCCCGGCATAGCTGCTGGTATGGTCATCGACTAATGTCTTGTCTGCATTCACCGTTTCCGAGAAGATATAGAGATCTTCCATCGTTTTGATCAGATACGGACTCTCCGGAGTACCTTTCCCTTCAAAATTTGCTTCGACAGGCTTGGGGTAATCTATTTCCAGAAGAGTATTCAAAACGGAAGATTTGTATACTCCCAGTAGCATTCCTGATGACGGACTGTATACTCCCCAGTTTTCCCAACTCAGGTCTGATCCCGCTGTTTTTCCGGTAATCGTTTGATTGCGGTCGAACTGGGGATTGGTTCCGGAAACCTTCTTCAGCGGATAACAGATGAAACTGCCATACAGAGAATTTGCCAGAAAGACTTGGGGAGGAATGGTAAAGGTCTTATCCGGGTTTAACTGTATGTCGATTTTCACACCGATATTCGATGTATTATACATGGCAAGTGTATTCGCATTTATCTGTTTCAGGAGTATCGGATAAACAAGGGTCTCTTCCTCATCTTTAGACGTGAGGGATGTTTCCGTCATGTTACTATTGGGAAGGGTAAGTTCCGATCCTTTATATATGCCTAGACTGTAACTTTTGTATTCTCCTTCGTTGATAAGGGCGATCCAGGAATCGAAAGTGATTGCTCCGTCTTTGACAATACCCATGACCGGTACGTTAGGGTTGTAGGTATTTGTCTTGAAATCATAGCTGTATATAAAGATACTACCGTAGGTGGGATGAACGGAAATCTCCTGTGGATCAATCTTTATCGTATTATCTTCCGGATGGAGAATGGCTTTTATTGTCTTATCACCGTTCCAGAAATTACTGATGGATAAAGTCGTATTATCCGTAGCACTGATCTCAAGGGCATAACCTGTTTCCGTGCCATCACGGTCTTCACTGATTTGCATGTATGTACCTTCGAAATCGGAGGCGGAAACCGTAGGTGCATTCGTTTTGATGCGGTGCGTGGTTATCATTGCACCAGGAATGTCGGCTGCTTTAACCTTTTCCTGTGGAGTACCTGCTAAGATTCCTTTCATCTCGATTGCAGGTAGCGTAGAGATTTTCTCTTGCGCCCAAGTCACTAATATCCCTTGTAACAGGAATATCCAAAGAAATGTAATCTTTCTCATGAGCATAATTATTTAGTAAAACAATGATCGTGTGACATACTTTTGACCGGTTATTTTTCCGGCATAGTTTTCACAACTTCGGAGGTACCATCATCGTATATCCGTTTCTCTATGTTAATCTGGCCTTTTGCAGGTTTAGCTACCCGGATGCCTGTGACAGTGTAGTAGGTACGTTCTACAACAACTTTTGTCATTTCATTCTTATCGATGCCATCCGGAATGACGTTCAGTATCAGGTGATAAGCTTTTTCTAAATCCCCGGCTGTCAGGGTGAGTGTAGCCTCTTCACCGATTTCACTGTTTTTAGGAGAAACGGTATTACCATCAATAGAAAGATTGGAGGTTGCTGTCCATTCGGCTCCTTCGGGTGTTCCGATTTGGATATTTTTCTTGATATCATCCATCTCGTCTCCCTCGGCAAGTATGATCATTGTTGCATAGAAGTTGGCAACCGTATCTTTTTCGAATGCATCGATGCGCGGATAGGTAGCTACTCCATACAGGAAAGCATCTCCTAATTGGGCGTTAACCATTTCTTCACTGGTCAGGGCGGTGGCACAAGTGTCCAGGACATGTGTTGAACATAGCGTTTTATCATAGAAGGAAGCGGATACATGAGTGTAGTTTGCTGCCAGTCCGGTAATGTTTCCAATGCTGTCGGTAGACGTGGCATTGATTGTACCCAGATTGTAACAACCGGTGACGGTTGTACCTGGTTCTGTCTTGCTGCCGGCAACCATGCTTCCGATGATTCCGCCAACTTCGCTGAAGCCTGTGACTGTCCCCGTGTTATAACAGTTTGTCAACATTGAATTGCCTTTGCCCAAGATGCCGCCTGTACTTACGCTCTTTTTGGGTTCGATCCCTTCGCTGATGACCTCTCCGCGATTGTAACAACGGTCGATGGTAGCTACGGCATTTCCTGCTATTCCACCTGCCAGACTGTATTTGGCGGTTACTTTTCCACTATTCCATGATTTATCCATATAGCCTGTACAACCACCTGCAATACCTCCTGCATAACTTACTTTTTTGTCCTCACCAGCGGTGACATCCGCTTCATTATGCGTCTCCTGTATGTAAGTGTAGGTTGCATTGCCTGCAATGCCTCCTGCATAGTTCGTATTTGCCAGAATGGTGGCTTCTTTGGCATTATAGCATTTTTCGATGATTGAAGGTGCTGTTGCGGAACCGGTGATTCCACCGGCAATTCCACCGGCATTGCCGGTAGTGGTGGTGATTGGTGCCGTGTTGTAACAGTTGCGGATGGCACATGCATTTCCTGCTTTGCCCACGATCCCTCCTGCATTGCTTGTGGATTTCACGGAATACGTAGTTGAAACTTCTCCCGTATTATAGCAATTCTCCAGTATGAACGGCATGTCTTCGGAATGATTCTCTATGGTTCCTACGATGCCTCCCGCACAAGTATTGGCAATAATATTAGCCGTGTTATGACATTTGTTGATATAAGATCCCTTTAACAAATCTCCGGCAATACCACCTGCATTGGAGGAGGAGATGGTAATGGCTGATGTGTTATAGCAATCTTCAATATTGGCAGCTCCGCGACCGATGATACCACCGACCTGGGATGTCTTGGCATTTATATTGCCTTCATTGGAACATTTGCTGATCTTCACGGTTTGTTCGGCATCCGAACCTCCTAATATACCTCCTGCGTGTACACTCGCTGCTGTTACATTACCATTATTTTTGCAATTCTCGATTGCAGCACCCAAATAGCCGAAGCCGGCAATACCTCCGGCATGCATGGTACCGGTGGTGGATACTTCCGTATGATCGTTTGTGCAGTTCGTGATCGTCCCATAAAGGCTTCCTGCGAAAGCTCCGCACCTTTGGTAAGTCTGGAATTTACAATTGGAGAGGGTCAAGTTGGCGATGGTACCGTCAGAACCGATAACACCGAATAGTCCTCGCTCTTTGACGGTTGATGAATCAGCCACGGCATAAGTGATATTCTTGATTGTTTTCCCATTGCCGTCAAAATATCCTTGGAAAATAACATCTTCAATGGCTATCGGTGTGTAATTGATACCGGAGAAGTCAAGGTCTTCCATTACTTTGAAATTCTCTCCTTTATACTCATGCTTGGTGTTCATTACAAAATCGGATAGTTTATTCATATCGGAAGTACTCTTTATTAGCCAAGGTTCTTCTTGGGTGCCTTTACCTTCCAGAATATTATAAAGAGCCATGATCGGAATGGTACGTTTCACTGTGCCATAGGTCGCAACAAGTGTGTCTGTTGCGATTTGGTCGGTTGGCATTGTAACTTTCAACAGACCTTCTTCAATCCTGAAATTTTCCGTATTGTGAAGGAGTTCCCAAGTGACTTCCGTATTGTTTTGTAATTTAGCTCCTTCTTTACTCATGTTGGCAATCGTACTGGCATCGTCCAATACGATTACAGCGCGTGAATCGACCAAAGCTTGCGCTTCATTCTTGAATGAAATGAGCATGGGATATGTGTTTTCCTTTTGCACCCAGGCCGAATCGGGCAGGTTTAACTTACCGTTGATCAGCCCTCTTGTTTTACAACCGGACGCTCCCTCTTTAACCTGATTGTTTGCGGCTGCTAAAGTTTGCAACTGAATGTCGTAGTAACTGTCGATGATTTCGGTTGCCCCCATGTTGTCACCGATGATTTGTCCGGAAGTACTTCTGTCCGTCCATATCTCCACTTTACCATAGTTGATGGCATTTACTATAGAGCCTCCTTGTCCACTGACTTTCTGTGTTTTTCCTGCTATGCCGCTGATGTTTTTATAACTGGCTATTTTTCCTGTATTGATTACATTTCTGAGGATACCGCTGTTCAAACCGACAATGCCTCCGGCCGAACCTTGCATTCCGGGTTTATAAGATAGGCTGAGTGAAAGCGCACTGACATATCCGCAGTTTTGGCAATTCTCAATGAGTCCGTTGTTTGCTCCGGCTATGCCACCGACCGACTCTGTTCCGGCATAAACGGCTCCTGTATTGAAGCAACCACGAAGGATTCCCGTGGGTGCATTATATCCGGTAATGCCGCCTACATAATTCATATATCCTTTTACGGTAGCGTAGTTCCTGCAATTTTCGATGAGTCCGTAGTTGTATCCGGCTATGGCGCCTGCATTGACGTATAGGTCGAATTCACAATTTGCCGCGATGGTCAGGTTCTTCACAACTCCGGTTTCTGCCACGCTGCCGATGAATCCGGTAAATTTGCGGGAAGCCGAAGCCAGTTTGCCATTATCATCAAATACGACGGATGTAATTTTCATCTTGGAGATTGTATGACCGTTTCCATCGAAGACACCTGCGAACCGGAGTTTGCCTGTATTGTCTCTTCCCAATCCTATGAAGGCTTCATCATATTCCATATCTATGTCGGCTGTCATTTTAAAGTACATGCCTTCAAAGGTTTGTTGGGCATCATTAGTTGCTATTCCCAGGTTCATCATGTCTGCCTTCGTCTCTATTAGAAACGGGTCTGTTGCCGTTCCTTTCCCTTTCCATAGAATCGGTGAAATAGAGAGAATGTAATATTTATAATTCTTGTCGGCATTGAATGCAAAGATCGTATCTTGTGTAACTTCACCATTCAAGATGCCTTTATTACCCTTGATAGAGAAGCCATGTCCTTGGTCAGTGAAAAGTGTATTCATTACTGCTTTCCACTCTATCAGGTTATCGGTTGTCAGGTCGAAATCTTTGCGTATCTCCAACGTGCTACTGCTTTCGTCAAGTGACATGCAGGCGGACGACAGATAAGCAGCATTGTTTTCATCGATACCTTTTAGACGGGGGTAGTGACTGGCTGTGAAGTTCCATATGGCGGGGTCAAAGTCTTTTATTCCTCCGGCATCGGTAAGTTGTGCGGTTGACAGTCCGTAAGTTGGAGAGGGAACTCCCGTTATTTGTTGGTCATAGAAAGTGTTTTTTATAATCAATCTTGGAAGTGGACGGCCAACGATGTAACGCATTTCCTCTTTGCTGGCTGTGTAGACCAATCCGGAGTTATAACAGTTTTCTATGTTTGACCGTTCTTCGTCACTCATATCCAGAACACTGCCTATCACACCGCCTACTTTGGGTGATAGGTTATTCCCGATAAGTCCGCTGTTGTAGCAATCGCGGATGGTCGTGTTCCAAGTAAAGCCAAGGATACCTCCCATATTGACATTTGCTCCTGTACCGCTTATCATAGCCGTATTGAAGCAACGTAGAATTATGGCTTTATTAGTGCTGCCGGCAATACCTCCAACCGTACATTCGTTATTGGTAGCATTGATTCTTCCTGTGAAATAACAATCGGATATGGTGGCATCCGGGAACTTTGTACCGAACATAGAACTTGTAATGCCTCCGCAGGTGGTATTGGGATTATTATTGGAAAAATTGATCGTTGCATCTGCCCAACACTTTTTGATATTGCCAAAAGATGTACCCACAATGCCACCCATATAGTCTGTTCCTGTCATTGTTCCCTTGAAAGAACAGTTGATAATTTCCGCACCATAAGAATATCCGGCGATGCCACCGGTATATGCACTTCCGAAACTCATAGCTCCCGTTGTATGGCAGTTCTCTATTTTCCCCCAGACATATCCTGCGATACTTCCTCCATAGCTCCCGAGTGTTTCGCAAGTGTAGTTTTCCAGATTCAGATTCTTTATGACACCATCGGTGTCGATGTGGCCGAACAATGCGCAATAACCCATTCCTTCGTCCATTGTCAGATTACGGATCGTTTTATTGTTGCCGTCAAAGATTCCGGCAAAACGTTGGATCGCATTGTTTCCGATCGGATGCAATGTCGGACTTAGCGTTGTTGCGTCCAAGTTTGATTCCAGACGGAAATATTGTCCTGCATAAGTGCTGGTATGATCGCCATTGAGCGTTTTGTCAGAATTGACTACTTCCGAAAGCATATATAAATCTTCCATTGTTTTGATCAGATAAGGAGCCTCCGGTGTACCTTTCCCTTCGAAGTCGGCTACGACCGGTTTCGGGAAACTTATTTCCAGAAGGGTGTTTAATACGGAAGATGTATATAAAGAAGCTACTATGCCGGCTTTCGGGCAGAAGATGCCCCAATTCTCCCAGCTTAGGTCCGTACCGGAAATTGTGCCTTTAATCATTCGGTCTGTATAGAATTCCGGATTGGTTGCCGAAACCGTCTTCAACGGATAACAATTGAATTTGCCATACATGGCATTGCTCAGGAAGGTTTGAGGAGGAATGGCAATTGTCTTGTCCGAATTGAGTTGTAGGTTGATTTTCACTCCTATATTGGCTGCATTATACATGGATAGTTCGTTCGGACTACTCTGTTCTAAGTAAACAGGATAGACGGTGGTCACTTTTTCCCCATTGGATTCAAGTGTCGTTTCCGTCATATTGCTGTTGGGCATAATCAGTTCCGATCCTCTATAAACGCCCAAGCTGTAACTCTTATATTCTCCTTCGTTGATTAATGCGATCCATGAGTCTATCGTTATCACTCCATCATTTATTGTTCCCTGGATGGGAACCTGGGAGTTATATCTGTTCGTCTCAAAATCGTAACTATATATAAAGATGCTTCCATAGGTGGAATGAACTGCAATCTCTTGGGGATCAATCTTCAAAGTGCCTTCTTCAAGGTTGATAGAAGCTTTTATCGTTTTCTCGCCATTCCAGAAATTCGTAATGGCTAACGTGTGGTTGTCAACAACACTTATTTCGACAGCATAACCGGTTTCCTTGCCGTTGCTATCTTCGCTTATTTGTATGAATGTGCCTTCATAATCAGATATGGAAGCCGGAGACGTACTTTTCTTGAATTGGCGTTGTTGCTGAACCGGTGTACCCGGTAAGTTTGTATCCTTAATCTTTTCTTGAGGGGTACCCGTTATGATTCCCTTCATTTCGTTGGTCGGAAGCAAAGATGTCTGTTCTTGTGCCCATGCCGTCAATGTACCTAGTGACAGGAATATGCATAGGAGTATATTTTTCTTCATACGTTATTCTTATTTAATTAAATCATTAGAGTGAATGTTTTGTTAAGGATTCGATGTATTGTCCTTTTTATGGTGTCAAGGGATATGTATTTTGTACTTATCCTTGCCGATGATCACAATGTAGAAACCGTTCGGTAAAGCAATTTCGTTTGTTCCTTCCCGGCTTATTCCGGTATGTATATTCATTCCGTTTGCTGTGTAAATATGGATAGTTTCCTGAATATCCGATGTAAAACGAAGGCTACCCTTTTGCGTATATATTCCTCTTGAAGCGGACGAGGTTTCTATGCCTGAGTATTTCAGGGTTTGTACCACTACCTTATTGGATTTCTGTGAAACTTCTTCGTTCATCTTTGCGTATACATTATAAATATATTTCTTGTCGCTGATTAATCCGGTGAAGTTGAAAGAATTATCGGTGATATCGGCTTTACTGTTCTTGTATTCTTCAGGTGTGGTCAAGGTTTCATTCTTCTCCAATTGTTCTTTTACATCTCCATCGTAGATATGTATGTAGTCGAATGTGGCGGCAGCCTTGGTTGCTATCCGGATGTATCCTGCCGGGGCATCTGTGTTCACTACCCAGTAGAGTGTCTTTTCCGAAGCATTCATCATCATTGTTTTATCGAGTAGGATTTTTCCGTTGGCATCCAATAATTGGAAGATGAAACCGCTGATGAGGCTTTTGCTTCCCTTTACACTGCAACACAAGGTGAATTCTTTTTCCCAGGTAAGGTCGAGGAGGGGAGTAGTGAGACTACCGCCTGTGTTCTTATTTCCCATACGGGCATGACCACCGGCTTGGTAGATTTCACTTCCAGTCCAACCGTCCGTTTCGGTATAGGTGCTTAATGCATTGGAGATGTCTTGCTCATCTGCTTCTTCCGGGCTACCTTTGGTAAACTTACCGAACTCTTCGGAGATATTCTTTCTTCCCGTCATGCAGGAGGAAACTTCCAAGGTATAGGAAGTGGCATTGTTGACCGGGTCCCAGTTGGCGGTAAAACTATCTTCAGTGATGTCCGTTGCCTCGGTAGCTACCGGAGTACCGACAAAGTGCATGAAATCGAATGTTATGGTTCCGTCTTTCTCACGGATGTTGCTTAATGGTTTACTCAGGAATCCGCCACTGTATAGTGTGGACGCTGGTTCGCTTTCATCCGTGAATGAGGTGTTTTGAGTGGTTCCGGGGAATAAGTCACCAGCGTAATCATCGAATTCGTTGTCCGCAGGCACTATCTGCAAGTGAGGATGTCCGGCAACACTACTGTTTATAACGTTGCTTTCCCATAATGAAGGTACATAATCTACATGGACGATCATCATTCCATGTCCCGGAAGGTAAGCATCCCATTTATTTTGTTGTCGGTTCTCGATCGTGTAGTACTCATTGGGGTTCTGATCGGAGACTAACAGATAAGCTTGGTTGGCAGTGTCCATCGCTTTTAGTTCGATGTCTTTTTGGGGATCTTTAAGTACAACCGGGTTGAGCCATCCGACACTGTACCGTTCGTAGGCGGAATATCCAGCGGGGGTTCTGTTTTCGTTGTTGTAAGCCCCATAGTCCATCAGACTCCATGATCCCATACCTACCATACCGGTATAACGGGTGTCGTAAATATCAGGTAAGCCCAAGCAATGGCTGAATTCGTGGCAGAAAGTCCCGATGCCGTCCATGGTGGTTCCGGCTTTGCCGTGCCGTTCGGAAGAGCAGGCATAGCTATAGATCTGTTTACCATCCATTTTGATATCTTTAAATCCTGCATACTCAAGGTTCCAGGCATGTGGCCATACGCTGGCGGCTGGACCTCCCTGTGCTTCTGCATAACCGGCATAGATGATGAAAACCAAGTCTACTTTTCCATCATTGTCGGAATCGTATTGCGAAAAATCTACATTGAGAAGGGTGTCAGCGGCATAACAGGCATCTACGGTCATTTGAGCCGGATTCTGGTCTTTGCCGTAGATGTTATTGCCTCCGTAGAAGCTCATGTTCTCCGGTAGAGTAACCGGACCGACAATATCAAATTCAGGGGTAAATACACCGGAGGACTGGTCAATGAAATAGTCGCGGGCACTTCCGGTGGCACCATTGGCAGAATAGCCTTCGGAATTCATCATTTTCCGGAATTCTTCCGGTGTGTTCTCGGCAGCGAACTTGACATCCTTGAATTGGGCCAAGATGATCAGTCCACGGACGGTTCCCTGATTGGGAAATTTAGGCTTATCCGTATCGGCTAGCCAACGTGGATTGCTTTCCTGCACCCTTATCTTTTGGACGGCATTGTTTATCTGCGCGGTATTGATTCCTTTAATAAATGCTTTTTCCGGTTCCCCTCGTTTCCCGGGATCATGAGCGGTGTATTCACTAGCAGTGAGTACTCCTGAAGTGTTGACAGTGGCATATTTCATAAAGCCGTCTGCTGCTTCCTGTAACATGATGCCATCAGTGGTGGTGAGGTAATGGAAATTCTCATCACCTTGCAGAAGGGTGGTAAGGGTTGTACCGTCCGGTTGGGTTATCGTTTGGGGGGTACGTTTGGCGGGGATGGCTTGGATCGTACCTTCCAATAAAACGAAAAATAAAAGTAAGGTGGTAATGATTCTCTTCATAATATTCTTGTATTGGTTCGGAAAACGTTCTTTCAGATGATAATTCTCTTTCTGATTCATAAAGAGGATGAGGTAAAAGTTCAATATGCACACTAAAAGTATTATTGTCTAACTTTTGGGGCATTTCAAACGATGCCTCATCCTCTCTACAGGATATTTACATTAAATATGCGTCAAAATACGTCTTTTTACTTCGTATTTTCATTGATGAGAACCTTGCTGTTTTCAACTGATCCGTCATCGTAAATGGTTACAACGATGTTGATTCCTTGTTCCGGTTTCTCAATTTTTACACCGTTGGTCGTGTAATAGAACTGCTCAACGATGACTTTACCGATGTTTTCAGAAGCGATTCCTACTTTCTTGGTTTCGAGTACCAGGGTATAACTCTTCTGATAATCTCCTGCGGTGGCGGTTAAAGTAACCGTTGCCTTTGTGTCCGGATCCACTATGGCATCATTCCCGTTGAATGTGATATGGTCGGAAGCGCTCCAGCTTACACCTGCCGGTGTGCCAACCAAGAAGTCTTCCGTGACTTTTTCGGGGGTATCGCTTTCCGTCAAAAGGATACTTGCTGCCGACAGATTGGTGGCTTCATAATCCTTGAGAGTTTTCAGTGTAGGATAAGTGGCAGTCTGTACAAGCCAGTCTTCTCCGAGGTCGAGAGCGATCATTTCACGGCTTGTCAAGCCTGTGGCATCTTTGTCATTTTCATATTCTTTTGCAACGAGTTCTTTGTCATAGTACACATCTTCGCAAACCAGGAAGTCGGGATTCAAAGCTACGATGTTGCCTACTGCCGTTCCTTCCGGATTGGTGATCGTCACTTTACCCGTATTATAGCACCGGTAAGCTTCCGCTTTTGCTCCGTTATCGAAGATTTGTCCGTAAAGGCCACCTGCCTGATTGTACGCGGTCACGTTACCCATGTTGTAACAATTGGTAAGTATGGCACGTGTTTTGGCGATGATTCCTCCGGCATTGATATTTTTGTCGGTATTGCCTTCGACTGTAACATTACCCAAATTGACGCAATTCACAATATCACCGAGCCCTAAGGCACAGATACCTCCACTATGAGATTCTCCGGCAGTCACATTACCCGAGTTCCAACAATTGGAGAGATATAAACCGTTGGAAGCTGTGATACCTCCGGCATAACTGGCAGCTGCATACACTTCACCTATATTATAGAGGCTATCTGCATCTACATTGGAACCGATATTTCCTACTACACCGCCTGCATTGTCTTTGTTGGAAATCACCTTACCCGTGTTATAACATCTCTTGATGAGAGTCGTGAATGTATCCATACCGCTTGAAGTTCCGACAACACCACCGATTGTACCTGTCCCGGTGATGTCTGCCTCGTTCCAACAATCGCGCATGATTGTACCGGCACCTAAAGAACCGATGATACCTCCGGCATTTGTTTTGGTGGTCGTAATTTTACCTGTATTATGGCAATTGTCTACAGTCAGTACAGCACCGTTTCTGGATTGCCCGATTATACCACCTGCTATAGTCGGCACGTTAACTTCACCGCTGTTGACACAGTCTTTGACCACATTGTCTGCCAGTGTTGCAGAAACGATACCTGCTGCGTAATTGCTGTTTCCCGTGATGGTGCCTTTATTGACACAATTGATGATAGCTGCGTTGGCGTTGTTTTTAGCTGCGATACCTGCAACGTTCGAACTGTTGGCGTTGATAGTGCCCTCGTTCGTACAGTTCTGTATGGTTCCGCCATTTACGCCTACGATGCCTCCATTGGTTCCGCTACTGGCACCTGCTGCAGAAATCGTACCGGAATTGAAACATTCGTCAATCAATGTATTAGCTTCCGTCTTGCCGGTGATACCGGCTGTTGTTCCTGTATTGGAAGTGATATCGGCATAGTTGGAACATTTTTGAATGATACCTCCTTCATATACATAACCGGCAATACCACCGATATTGTTGGCACCTCCTACGGTCGATACGGGAGCCTTGTTTACACAGTTAATGATTTTTCCGCGCAATCCGCCGGCAAATGCACCGGAGTAGCCGAATGCCGTAAATGAAGAGTTGCTTTCAATTGTCAGGTTAGCAATCGTTCCGTTGCTGCCTACAATGCCGAACAGTCCTTTATATCTTCCTGTTTTGAATTCCAGAGGATCTGAAGATACGTATTTCAGGTTTGTGAATTTCTTGCCGTTTCCATCAAAGTAGCCTTGGAATTTGAGAACATCGGCTTCGGCAGCTATCGGGTGATACTCTATTCCCGTGAAGTCTATATCGTTTTCAACCCGGAAATATTCATGGTTGAAGTCCACTTTATCGGCTGCGAATTTGTAGATCTTATCCATGTCGGCAGCAGTCTTTACCAACCAAGGTTCGTTCTTAGTCCCTTTACCCGGCAGAATGGGAGGTACGGCTCTTAAGTAGAACTCTTTGTGATAATTTCCATAAGTTGCAGTCAGCGTGTCGAGAGCGATATCGTTTTCCGGCAGAGTCAGATTAAGAACTTGCTCGTTTATCTTAAATTGCTCGGATTTTGATAATTTCCAACCTAATCCGCTGTATTTATTTAAGGTAGCATTTGTTTTTATACTTATTCTGTTCTCCCCATCAGTGAAGGTTACGAACATATGGGAAGCGGCTACCGATTTCGGATCGTCTTTGAATACTTTCAACAATGGATATGCACCTGCCTGTATATACCAGATGTCTTCTGAATCCAAACCGTCGAGCGTGCCTCCGGTCAATACACTGGTATTGACTCCACTGCAACCGGTTGTTGGTCCATCATTGGCTCCTTCGGTCAGCACAATTTGCAAATCGTAATAATTATCTTTCAGTTCGGTCTTGCTTTCCAGATCACCTACGATGGAACCGCAAGTCGATATGTCTGTTAACGGATTAATATAACCATAGTTGACGGAACGCATGATGCTACCTATTGTATTACGGGCATAGTTCACTCCTGCTATACCACCGATGGCTTTGTAAGAAGCCACGTTGCCGGTGTTTAGCGCATCATATATTTCTCCGTAATTAGCTCCGGTGATACCTCCTACATTGAATTGTTCACCGTCTTTATATTGTTTGCTGACACTGTTGCCTGTTATGTTACCGTTGTTCTGGCAAATCTCGATGATACCCAGATTGATACCGGCAATGCCTCCCGTGTTATAATATCCTCCGTTGATATTTCCTGAATTGAGACAGTTCCGAATCAGTGCCTTATTATTTTCAGAATATCCCGTGATACCACCGATATGGGCACTCGCACCTTTTACATCGGCATAATTCTTGCAATTCTCGATGGTTCCTCCGTTGTATCCTACCAATGGAGCCGAGAAAGCATAGAACTCAAATGAACAGTCATCAGCAATCGTCAGGTTTTTCAAGGTTCCCGTTGGTGACAAGTATCCGATGAAGCCTACTCCCGAACGTGATTTCTCCATGTCTACTTTGCCGGATGAGAGATATTCTACCGATTTCAGTTTGAAATTATGAATCGTATGTTTTCCTCCGTTGAACGTGCCTGAGAAATAATGGGAAGATTTACCATCGGCAGCGATACCTGTAAATGTTTCATCTCCTGCAACATCTATGTCATTAATCATCAGGAAATAGTCTCCTTCGAAATGTTGTGTATGTTCCACGGTGGCATTTGCCAGTGTTTTCAAATCATCCAGATTTCTGATCAGGTAAGGTGTGTCTGCCGTTCCGTCACCATCGAATACTTTCGGGACGATTGATATAAGATAACTCTTATATTCTTTGTCGGCATTGAACGCATAAATCGTATCTGTGGCAAATACCGGCTTTATCTCGATCTTACTGCCATTAATGATGATTCCGTGGCCTTCATTACCTTGTTTACCGTCTTTCAGGACGCTCCAAGTGGTATTGTCGGTAGTGATCCGGAAAGGAGTTTTCACTTTGGAAAGGAATTCATTCTCTGATAACAGAATGGTAGCCATCGACAGATAGGCAGCATTATTATTGTCGATGCCTTTCAGACGTGGATAGACGTTTGTACTAAAATTCCATACGGAAGTATCGAATCCTTCCAAATATTTTGCTTGGGTCATTTGTGAGGTTGTCAGCCCGTGTTCAGGAATGGCTGTTCCGTAGTTGCGACCGTCAAAGTAGAAATTCTCCAATGTGTCGCCCTCCTTCATTTCACCGATAATCTCTTTATACTTGAAAGTCGATTTGGTGGCGACATTACCGGAACTATATACATTCTTAATGGTTGAGAACTCGGTAGACGTTATATTTATGGAGTAGCCTACGATTCCGCCTGTATGTTCGGAATTCGTATTGCTGACACTTCCTGCATTATAGCAATCGATTATTTCGGAACTCATCAAAATGCCTACTACTCCGGCGGTTTGCCCGGTGGCGGCTGTACCGATGATGTGACCTGCGTTGAAACAACGTCTCATTTCACTTTTGTATATTAATCCGGCTACTCCGCCTTGGTAAGAGATCGTTCCGTTGTCCGTAACTTGATCTACATAATCGACTATCATTCCGGAAAAGTAACAATCGTTTATCTTTGCACCGGTTTGACTGCCATAGATACCACCGACAACGCCTCCCATGTAACGAGTTTGTGAGGCATACGAGCAACCTATATTGGCGCGTGCCCAGCATTTGTTGACGTTGCCGTAGGTCAGCCCGACTATTCCTCCCACATTTCCATTAGAGGTAATGGTTCCTTCGAAGGAAGATTGACTGACTTCATTTTCGAGATAACCTACTATGCCGCCTACATTTTTCGCATTGGCGGTTATCTTCCCGCTGGCCTTGCACAGGGTAATGGCACCGAAGCTGGCTCCGGCAATTCCACCTACATTTTCTCCCGATGCCGTGTAGTCTATGTTCTCAAGAGTCAGGTCCTTGACGGAACCTGCGGGATCAATGATTCCGAACAGACCGCAAAGTCCCGGTTCGGGCACGTTCAACGTAAGATTGGATATTTTCTTCCCGTTGCCGTCGAATGTTCCGGCAAATCGGCAGTAATTAATAGAATTACCGATGGGTAACAATTGTGTGCTTCCATGAGATTTTGCATCCAGATCGTTTTCAAGACGGAAGAATTTCCCTTTGTAGTCATTGGGTGTACCCGTTATTTTGTTGACAGACTGTTCCAATGCAATCAGTTGATCCATTGTTTTAATAAGATATGGGCTGGCTTCCGTACCTTCTCCTTCGAATGCTGCTTCCTTCCCTTGAGGATAGGTGATCGTAATGCCGTCTAAGGTGATTGTAGAAGATTCGAACCCTCCGGCTATAACAGTTTGGCGTTGGCCTGCGAAGAGGATTCCCCAGTTTCCGAGTTTCATTGTTTTATCCGTTCCTGTTCCTTGAATAGGATACGTTTTACTGAATTTTTCGGTTTTCCATTCTGTATAGTAGCAATAAAAGTCTCCGTAGCCGGACGCAGTGAACATGAATTGCGGAGTAATACTGAATGTTTTGTCCGGGTAGAGGTTGACGGTAATATCTGATCCGGTATTACCGAAGTTGGCTATTTTGAGTATGTTGTCGAAGGGTTGTTCGATATAAACTGGGAATTCGTTTTCAGTTTTATCCTTATAATCAACAGTAGTCATGATACCATTGGAAGGCAATAACTGAGACATGGCATACAGGTTGGCATACGATCTCGCATCTTTGCTGAAACAGCCCCATGTTCCCAAGGTAATTCCATCTTTGCCGATGCTTCCTTCGAGTGGGTCGGTTTTACTGATTACGCCTGTTTCTGCGTTGAATGTATAAAGGTAGAGTGTAGTGTTATTACTTTCATATACGATCTGTGGTTCTATAGATATCTTATTATTTTCCAAATCTACAGTAGCGGTGATATCTTTTCCCAATCCACTGAAGTTTTCTATAGTAATAGTAGTCTCGCTTGCCGGGTTGATACTGACGGACGGATTCCGGGTGTTCCCGCTGAGATCATAGTTCCTCTGAATGTAGAATCCCGATAGTTCGTCAATGGTGCTGAAAGCTTGTGCTTTCGTTTGGGGAACCCGTTGCAGGACGGGGAACTTCTCTCTGTCCAATGTGGGAAGTTCTCCGGTTTGTAACTTGCTGATTCCAGCTTTGGGCATTTCAATCTTGTTCGTCTTTGTCAGCGGTAGATACTGAGCGAACAATACCAATGGCATCCATAGAATCGCCATGGCGAATGAGAATCTTAAATGTTTCATAGTGTTACATTTTTAGTAAGACATTAACAAAATTAGCAGGAAAAAGGAGAAAAACATAATAAATTAAATGCTCGCTTCAACTAATTCCAGAATTAGTCTGATTTATCCGGATAAAAACTCTCTCTGCAAAAACATTTCCCTCAGTTTCTTGCTTATTTCATCTTAAATTAATATTTTTAGCCCTTCGTTTAACCTCTTATATTTATTCTATGGATAGTATGCTTTTCTGGCTGATTCCAGCCGCTTCTGTTTTGGCTCTCTGCTTTGCTTATTATTTTCATAAGCAGATGATGAAAGAGAGTGAAGGTACTCCTCAAATGGTGAAAATTGCTGCTGCTGTGCGCAAAGGTGCAATGTCTTATCTGAAACAGCAGTATAAGATTGTCGGCTGGGTATTTCTGGGTTTGGTAATCCTGTTTTCGATTATGGCTTATGGCTTTCAAGTACAAAATGCATGGGTGCCTATTGCCTTCCTGACAGGTGGATTTTTTTCGGGGCTTTCCGGTTTCTTGGGTATGAAGACGGCAACGTATGCCTCTGCTCGTACGGCAAATGCAGCCCGCAATTCATTAAATGCCGGTCTGCGCATCGCCTTTCGCAGTGGCGCGGTGATGGGACTGGTGGTGGTAGGCCTCGGGCTGCTGGATATTTCATTTTGGTATCTGTTATTGAACTGGGCGATTCCGGCAGATGCGCTGACACCAACTCATAAGCTGTGTATGATCACAACAACCATGTTGACTTTTGGTATGGGTGCTTCTACGCAGGCGTTGTTTGCACGTGTAGGAGGCGGTATTTATACCAAAGCTGCCGATGTGGGAGCCGACTTGGTAGGTAAAGTGGAAGCAGGAATCCCGGAAGACGATCCGCGTAATCCGGCTACGATTGCCGATAATGTAGGAGATAATGTAGGTGACGTTGCCGGTATGGGTGCCGACCTTTACGAATCTTATTGCGGCTCTATTTTGGCAACTGCTGCATTGGGTGCGGCCGCCTTTATCCATACGGGTGATACGGCCATGCAATTTAAAGCGGTTATAGCCCCGATGCTGATTGCCGCTGTTGGGATAATCCTTTCTATAATCGGTATTTTCTCCGTGCGTACAAAGGAGAATGCAAAGATGAAGGACTTGCTGAATTCATTGGCTTTCGGCACCAACTTGAGTTCTGTGCTGATTGTGATAGCTACTTTCTTTATTCTTTGGCTTTTACAACTTGATAATTGGGTTTGGATATCCTGCGCTGTTGTCGTAGGGCTGATAGTTGGTATTGTGATCGGGCGTTCGACCGAATATTATACTTCCCAATCTTATCGTCCTACCCAGAAGTTGAGTGAAAGCGGTAAGACCGGCCCTGCTACGGTTATCATTTCCGGTATAGGCCTGGGCATGCTCTCCACGGCTATTCCGGTATTGGCAGTCGTTGTGGGCATCATTGCCTCTTTCCTGTTTGCATCGGGATTTGATTTTGATAATGTAGGTATGGGACTTTACGGTATCGGAATTGCCGCAGTAGGTATGCTTTCGACATTGGGCATTACGCTTGCAACGGATGCTTACGGGCCGATAGCGGATAATGCCGGAGGAAATGCTGAAATGTCCGGTCTGGGTGAAGAGGTGCGTAAACGTACGGATGCTCTCGATTCACTGGGCAATACTACGGCAGCTACGGGGAAAGGTTTTGCTATCGGTTCGGCCGCTTTGACCGGTTTGGCACTCCTTGCATCTTATATTGAAGAGATCCGTATCGGATTGACACGGTTGGATATTATAGAATTGAACATGCCTAACGGTGATGTGATAGCTACAGCGAATGCGACTTTTGTCGATTTCATGAATTATTATGATGTGACTCTGATGAATCCTAAAGTGCTGTCCGGCATCTTTATAGGTTCGATGATGGCATTCCTTTTCTGTGGATTGACTATGAACGCTGTAGGACGTGCTGCCGGACATATGGTGGACGAGGTACGCCGCCAGTTCCGTGAAATTAAAGGCATACTGACCGGGGAGGCAGAACCGGACTATGAGCGTTGTGTGGCTATTTCTACTAAGGGGGCACAGCGCGAAATGGTAGTTCCTTCATTGATTGCAATCGTTGCTCCGATTATTACCGGACTCATTTTCGGTGTGACCGGAGTGGTGGGTTTGCTGATAGGCGGCTTAAGCAGTGGTTTTGTCCTTGCTATATTCATGGCTAATGCCGGAGGAGCCTGGGATAATGCAAAGAAATACGTGGAAGAAGGACACTTCGGTGGTAAAGGGAGCGAAGTACATAAAGCTACGGTAGTGGGTGATACGGTAGGCGATCCGTTTAAAGACACTTCCGGTCCGAGCTTGAATATCCTTATAAAACTTATGAGCATGGTTGCCATTGTTATGGCTGGATTGACCGTTGCTTGGAGTTTGTTCTAAGTGAAGAACGAAAGCTGAAAATTGGAGATCGTGCAGTGCTATCGGATGGTAGACTCATTCCCCATTTTCAGCTTTTGATATTTAATAAAGTTCCTATTTTTCAATTATGTATCATTACAAGACACATTGGATATCAAGGGGCTCAATTTGATATGGAATAGGAACAATTGGAAAAAGGCAGTTAAACTGAAAAAGCGAAATTAATAATTCTGCAAATTGGTGTTCTATATGTGCATAGATATGAATTTTTATATATTTTGTACCATGAATATAATATAAGGATTATATCAACTATCTTTGTCCCGTTTTATAAACGGAGAAATTATGTTACTACCGTATTTGAATAAAGAACTGATAGAAGCCGGTTGTGATGAAGCCGGCCGTGGATGTCTGGCAGGGGCTGTGTATGCTGCTGCCGTTATTCTTCCCAAGGATTTTAAGAATGAGCTTTTGAACGATTCGAAACAGTTGACCGAAAAACAACGGTATGCTTTGCGTGAAATCATAGAGAAAGAAGCCGTCGCATGGGCGGTAGGAATTGTATCTCCGGAAGAAATTGATGAAATAAACATTCTTAATGCTTCTTTTCTTGCCATGCACAGGGCAATCGATCAACTGAAACTTCGCCCGCAACATTTGCTCATTGATGGCAACCGGTTTAAAAAGTACCTTGACATACCTCATACGACTGTCATCAAGGGGGATGGGAAATATCTTTCGATCGCTGCTGCATCCATTCTTGCAAAAACATATCGCGATGACTATATGAATCGCTTGCATGACGAATTTCCCTATTATGACTGGGATCATAACAAAGGATATCCTACGCGCAAACACCGTGCAGCCATCTCGGAACGTGGGACGACTCCTTATCACCGGATGACATTCAATCTTTTGGGAGACGGGCAGTTGAAGTTGAGTTTTGAATAGAAAGGACATTTCCCGTCACTGCATTTTATGTGATCTCCTTTTGTACGTTTCTGATTTTGCAGGATATTAATAACTAGCGCAATAACTATTAATACCTATCGCGATGGGTATTAATGGTCATCACGATAGGTATTAATGATTGGTAAATGGGTTATTAATAGCCCATTTCTTCAATGACTGTAGCTTTAAAACTGTGTTACAGTCGTAGTACTTACCACTTTCTTACATTTCTTTTTTCCCCAGGTAATATTGAATCCCAAACATACGTTGGCGTTCGCATTGCCTACCGGAACATATTGCGGGGTTACTTTAGTGATCATGTGGTCTGTTCCGATAAAGAAGTTGAAACCGCTCGGATGGAAGTTCAATACCCATCCCAATGAAGAGCCGAAGCTGCTGTATGCATAGTTCACCGAAGCCTCAAACCAATCCACCGGAGCCACATTGGCAGAAATGCGTGCTTCCGACCAAGTGAAAGGTTTGTTAAAATGCGTGGACGACAGAAGTCCGAATCTCAATTTCTTATAATAGGGCAGAGTATATTCGGCACCGATGTTCATTGTTGCAGCCAAAGCTGTGGTACGACCGCTTGTATTTCCCTTGTCGTAGAATTTGATGAACTCTTCAAATTGATCACCTAAATTGTCCAACTCATCGTCAATGTCGCCCGGGGCTCCCTCTTCCGGTTTTACAGCAATCGGGTTCTCAAAACCTTTGAAGGTGTAATTGTGTTTCATTTCCGCATTCAGGGCATTATTCCACCGGATAAAACCGAGGTCGAGCAATGCGGCCGAGAGCGTCAGACCTTCTACAAAATCATCCATTTTGTAAGCAGCACCGAGGTCGATTCCCAGACCATAACCTGCTACTCCGATTTTATCTACATCGAATCCGTCTATCTCTCCCGGTTTGCCTTGTTCGTCGGAGGCTTTGCTTTTGAAGTAACCGCCTTTCAATGAACCCTGGCCACTACCTTCGGCATCGATAATCCATTCGTCTTGCCCCATGGTGATATCCATCTTTTTGATTTTAGCATCTGCATTTCCTCCACCGATAAGGAATTTCACTTTGGCACCTACTGTCAGCCGGTTTTCGATGATTTCACGGGAGTGTCCCATGGCTACCTCGAAGTAATTGTTGGATCGTACGGTGAGGTCTTTTACCATATAGTGGTTACCTCCTGCCTCACTCATACCCGTCTTCATGAAATCAAACAATTCATAGGGCAGGTTGATGGAAGTGTTGGAACGGAAACTTATTTCGAAAGTATTGAATCCTCCCCATTTACAGAAACCGAAAGCAATGATCGGTAGACTCGCATTTACATTCAAGTGATTGTTATTGTGCAAATTGTTCAAGAACTCGTTGGCATTGACACTCGGGTTCATAAATGTGGTCAACTTACGTCCGTTTTGGTTGTATTTATACAAGAAATCGTTCACACCGATGTTTCCTTGCAGTCCGGCATTGAGATTGCCGATAACGGGGATGTCTACATAGTTGGTTTCGCCCATGAAAGCAGGATTGAGTCGGTGGCGATGAATCATGCTCTCCATGAAATAGCTCGAATTGAGATTCTGCGCTCCTGCAAATACAGGATAAAGGACGATGAGTAAAGCTAATGCGACCTTTAATTTATAGTGTTTCATTGTTCTATTCGTTTTTACGTTTCAGTTAATTTAAATCTACAATCACGCCTCCTGGAACTTTCAGACGTACGTTTTTCAACTGTAATGTTTGGTTTTCGTTCAGTTGTTGGCCTTCGGCTCCTGTTGTCGATGCAGCTACCACCTCGAAAGCGAGTCCATCGAGCATCTTGACTGCTCCCGGAGTCTTCTCTACGATTTCGATAACAAGCGAACTCTCGGTTGCCGTGTTGTTATTGCCGGCTTTGATGATGCCGTCTTTCTCACCGTCAACGATCACTGTAACGACTACACCGTCAAGTATTTTGGACTTGCCCTGATCATCCACCGTTAATGCTTCGGCTGTAAAGTTCAGACCTAATGGAATCTTATTGATTGCTGCGGCAGTGGCATTTATCTGTTTTACTTCATAATCCTTCAAATCGTCATACCAACCGTCTACAGAGTCTTTGTAAACGATGGTCGTGATTTTCGGTCCGAAAACGAAAGGTACGTTTACGTTATAGTCGGTAGTGATGGTGTATGTTTTATTCAATTCGATTTCCGTTTCTTCATCAGTTGCTTCGGTTATCACATCAAACTCGAATAGGTCGGGAATCTTGGTGATAAGTGAAGGCATGTTGGGTACTTCGACGTGGATCACGTCTTCCATACCGGTCGGTGCAATGGGGGATAAGCAGAATTCTTGCTTTTTCTCTTTGGCAACTGTAAAATTAAATAATACGGCAGGGTCTTCCGGTTTTAACAAAGGTATTTTTTCACCATTGTCATTGTAAATATAAGAGGTGATATTACCGTTTATTCCCGCTGCTACGGGTGTCTTGTTATCAGCGGTAAAGAATACCATTGGGTTTTCTACGGATAATGTTACTTTTTCATCACTCAGAAAATCGGGTAGCCCTGTTAAGGTGACAGGATCTAAAGTGATGTCGATGTCAGGTTTTACAATACCTGTCACGCTATTCACATTGACGATTGATTCCTTTGTATTGGCATCTTCTAAATTGATTTCTGCTAATAAAGTTACCGATGTAGTAGTTCCTTCGTATCTTTGGTCTACATCACCGGTATTAATGCTTACTTCTCCGTTCAGGACGATATCTCCATGAATGGAAAGTGTATGGCTGGTTTCATCAAAAAACACTCCGTTTTTGTTGCAGTCAATACCTTCTATCGGAACGATAAGTGTCAATCCACCGGTGCTGGTTGCAGTATGCACTTCCTGGTCTTTCAGTTTCAGCATTCCATTGGTGAGCTTGGAAGAAATGATGAATTCCGGGAAGTTTAGAACCACCCCTTTCAGACTGAGCTTACTAGCCACCGCTGGAGTAAATGAGAAGTGTATCTTGGCTTCCATGTCCATTTTGATGACAGAGAGGTTTTTGATATCCGAAGGTAGGTTTTCCCCTTTTATATCGAATTCTGTCTTTTTCTCGGGAAGTTCTGCAGAGATCTCTTGCGGAGGGATGGACGATAGTTGTTCCGGTATAGTGAAACTAAGTTCCTGGTCTATCGGATTGATATTTGGGCTGTTCACTTCAAAACCGTTTACAAAAATGTTGGTTGTCTTTTCCGAACCTTCCTGTAATAAATAATAATCTCCCGAGGGGGTGGTTTTTACAACACCGTCTTCTTCTATGTCCAGAATTTTGCTAAGTGGAATGGGTTCTGTTTCCCCACCTGGGATGGCAAATTCACTTCCCCCTACCTGAATGGTTAAATCGATGTTGTCGTCCAAATCGTAATCATTATCCACACAGGAGGTAAGTGTAAACAATGGAGCTGCAAGAACGATTGGAATAAACTTTAAGTGTCTCTTCTTCATAAGGCATGTTTTGTTTTAACACAAATGTAGTATCTTTTTGCAAATGTAAACAACGGTTCTGAATGTTACAAATTTTGAGGTAAAAAAGTTTTGTACTAAGAGTCTGCTTATATGATGCGAAAAGAGTGCCTAAACTGCTGTAATAGAAGTTTAGACGCTCTTTTTTAATGCTTATGCGTATTTTATTTCCCTCTCTTTTATTTTCACGAAACGAATCGGCAGGGATCATTTATTTCATTTCATAGTCTCTGTTTAGAACCATTTGATTTTTCTGAAGATAACGAACGTGAGTGCCGACAGCATAGCTGAAGCTATTATGATCAATGCGAAAGCATGTGGCACCTCATCCAGATGGATGTCAACGTTCATCCCGTAGAAACTTGCAATCAATGTAGGAATCATCAGGGTGATCGAGAGGCTGGTCATACGTTTCATGATGGCATTCACGTTGTTCGAAATGATAGAAGCGAATGCGTCCATCGTGCCGGTGAGAATGTCGCTATAGATATTCACCGTGTTGAACGCTTGCTTTAACTCGATGATAACGTCTTCAACCAGTTCCTGATCCAAGTAGTCCGTGTCCTGAAAGATCGTTTTCAGTTTGCCGATCATGATTTCGTTGCCACGGATGGAGGTATTGAAATAGACCAGCGTTTTCTGTAACTTCATCAGGCGCAGGAGGTCTTCGTTACGGATGCTCTTCTCCAGCTCTTTTTCGGCAGCAGTGATATCGATATTGATCTGTTTCAAGTATTTTAGAAACCAGACGGCCGATGAATAGATGAGCCGGAGGATGAGGTCGAGCTTATTGCGTACCACGATACCCTTGCGACGGGTATGCTCTATGAAATCGGGCAATAATTGGGTGTGGTAGTAACAGATCGAAACAATGATCTCGTTATTGGTGATAATACCGATAGGAACCGTACTGAAGGGAATGCCGTTCTGTTGGTTTTGTATCGGAATACGCAGGATGGTTAACAGCCAGTTGCCTTCGTTTTCGGTACGGGGGCGTTCATCGGTGTCGGCGATGTCCGTTAAGAAAGATTCGGGGACTTGCAGTTCCTTTGTCAGAAATTCAAAGTCATCTGCATCGGGGCATACTACATTTACCCAGCTGTTGGGAAGCCATTGTGCTTTTTCCACAAAGC
>OODP01000311.1_pt1 | contig 47256 bp, 33 predicted proteins | sample 1671011 | NCBI WGS metagenome assembly OODP01 (sample SAMN06348113, study PRJEB24527) | human gut metagenome | biome: human gut; feature: ankylosing spondylitis patient; material: feces | host: Homo sapiens | place: China | collected 2015-10
GCAAAGATCGAGACTTAAAGATACAAAGACAACGGGTACTTTATCGGGGGCTTACGTAAAAAGAATAAAGAGGCATACTCAATGTCTACCCGAAAGTAGCACAATAAGAAATTAAATTTCCTATTATAAAGAATCTAAAACAAATACAAATGTCGAAATCGTACAATAGGAATCCTATACGATTGCTTATATTTGTATTATCAGATCGTTTTTCAACAGATACCCTTTCTAAATATGTACAAAGAATACTTACCATGCCATATACTTGCTCCTTATGTTGATAGATATTGGGAATTCAAAGGCCAAACAGAACAAGGTATGCAAATAAAATTATCTACAGATGGATGTACGGACTTTATATTCATATTAGAAACCTCTGTTAATCATGGCATTATGATGCAACCTTATCATTCTTATTTTATTGGTCCCATGAACGTCTGTTCGGCATTAATAACATCATCAGGTACTATCAATACATTTGGAGTTCGCTTTCGTCCATGCGGACTATACCGTTTTATGAAAATTTCTCTAAGCGAATTGACAAATATAAGGTTAAGTGTAAATGACTTAGATACTATTTTCAGCGATTCTTTTGCTGAAAGGTTATTCGAAGAACAGAGTATTCAGTGCAAGATTAATTTAATAGAACGCTATTTGAAAGAACACCTATATAAAAGCAACTATACAATGGATGCACAAATCGCATATGCTGTGAATCAAATTAATGCGCATGAAGGCAGGATATCCATAAGCCATTTAATGAGCGAAGTTAATCTTTGCCAGCGACATTTTGAACGAAAATTCAAGTTACATACAGGTTTCACTCCTCAAAAATACAATAGTATAGTAAAATTCAAGAATGCGATTAAAATATTGAGGAACGAATCATCCGACAACCTTTTATCAGTAGCGGTAAAAGCCGGATATTATGATGCTTCTCATTTATCAAGAGAAGTAAAAAAGTTATCAGGTAGTACTCCTAATTTCTTTTTATCATTGCCACCCGATAATGAGGCTACTATCATTTATACAAAATAAAAAAAGTCGAATTCATCCAATACTCGTGTCTTACTATCCTTTATATTTGCAGCATTAACTAAGTATATAAACAGTGAGAACATGAAACTTTGGAAATATAGTGGGACATTTTTAACAGCGACAGGAATCATTCATACGATTTATGCACTATTTATCGGAAAAGATACTTTTTCGGAAATGCTCAGAAATGGATTTGTAAATTCTATTGGAGAGAATTATAGTCAAGGATTCGCCTTTTGGTTCTTGATCTGTGGAATAATCCTCATCCTTTTAGGGCAAACGCTTCAATATTATATCAGAAAAGAACAAAAACCAACACCCATATTTTTAGGTTACTCTATTTTACTACTTACCATAATCGGTTGCATTATTGAACCAGTCTCCGGTTTCTGGCTCTTTTTGCCGCAAGCAATTATTATTATTTATTCAAATAAAAAAAGAGGATTGTGATATCCTTCAATTTTGAAAAGAGGGCAGGCTTGTGCCTGCCCTCATAACCATTAAACAAATCACATTCGAGTCTTAAAGACCTACTAGCGATTCTGGTTTTAGAAACTCTGCTCAAGGCAGAAAGCGTACACACCTATACAATAGAACACTGCATAATAGCAGCATTAACTAGTCACACACCACCAAACAGATCGTTTAGAATTAAAGGTATGCGAATGGTGTGAGTCCGGCTACCGCTTTATATCAGACATCTTGAAATGCCGGACATTTTTTCCTTGGGGAATATTCAGATGTCTGCAAAATCTTCTGATATTTATAATATCATTATCACTATAATAACTAAAATCCCAAATCAGATCATTCACATTTCTTACATTTTCAACAATTGCCTTAAAATATGGAAAGTCTACATCACCCAGCGAATGACCAAGCAATGTAATCTCTTTCAAATCATTCAGTGACTCAAAAAAGCCCAAGTTATGATCTATTATGTCATTAGAATGTTTTATGTTCTTCGCATAATAATTTTCCAAACGCTCCTCAATATGATCTACAGCATAATACCTTATTGGATTTTTCCAATTCCCTTTTTTCATATCCTTTAAAAAGAAAGCGAGATAGACCAACTTATCATTGGCAAAATATTTACCCTTCTTATCCTTCAGATTCGGGCGATATCTCCGACGATTTTTATGTTTATGAACCCACTCATCAAAAGCGACTTCATTATCCTCTACATTATGCCCTAAAACCAAAGAGCCAAATTTCTGCCTTCTATCGCCGTGAATATAAAGAATATGTTCCCGGGAAATATTATATTCTGTTTCAAGAAACAATGTATAATTAAAATTCAGGTAAACAGCGTTCGGATCAAGATACAGCATATTCTTCCTAAACCCTTTCTTGTAATGTATTGTATTAATCCACCGGTGAAACTGATATTGCATTTCGAAGGTACAAGAAGAAACAACATCAGCAACAATATCTATAGGACCTAAATATTCAGCATAACTAAAATTCTCGTCATCTTCGTATAATCGCGGCAAATTCTCATCAACAAAATCAAAAATACGTTCCCTGTTCAGTTCACTAAGATATTTTTCAAAATCCTTCCATAAATAGTCTTTAGCCCAAGTGTTCTTTGGAGCTGGCAATTTGCGTCCGTATTGAAGGCACAAAAGATAATCATTATAATCATCAAAATTATTCATCATAGATCGGGGACCGAAGAAGAGTTCGAACATCTTCACGACAAAATCATTGTGCTTTAATAGGTAGCTGCGAAAATCCATATATGTGGAATCAGCACCATGATATCTGTCAAATCCATTACCTATAATATAAAGATGATGTATGGGATCACCATTAATTGAATATCTTTTTTTTCGATAAGGTTCGAGCATTTCGGCTCTACGCTGCAGGCAATAATCTTTCATCCCACTGACCAATTCTTTCGTTGAAAGGTCAAGCGGACATTGCATCAAATAATCACGAGCACTATATTTGTCCATATAATCTCTAGCTCGTTTAAAGGTAAGCCCGTCTATTCTCATGAATCCATTGCGAGCTCTGTCAATTAGACGGGCTCTATCAAAAGAATATAGAATATCACTATCGCCAATATTCATAATTATCAAATTTTCAGTCACAGATTACAGCATCTATTGTTCTAGACCAAACTGTATCATTACATAAGACAACAAAGATAATAATTTTCAAAGTTCGCTAGTCTCATTGCCCAAAGATAACTAACCAATTTCATACCGTTTGACCTATTGTTATGCAGTTATGAATAAAATAAAACCTCGTCAGCAAATCATATTTTCATCTATCATTCAATTGTTCAGCCTGTTACAATGCATCTTCTTATTCTTTTAATGCAAACAGACACATAGTCTGCTGATTTGAAATTGTCATTCTATAAAATAATTTATGCCTTTAAGCTAACTCACATAATGTGCGATAGCTAATCCATATTATGTGCGGTAGCTATTGCACATTATGTGAGTTAGTTGTCGCACTATATGCGCCAATCAATATCATAGATAGAAAAGCATGATTGCGACATTCAAATATACAGAGAGAGAACATAATACCCCAAAAAGAAGGTGCATTGTATTCATTTGTATAATAGAGTATTATGGGAAAAAGTGACTATGAGTTACTTACTCTATTGATGTTTCTTGAATCTACTTTCGAGTTACTGCAATCATTGCAGACGAACACAATAAACATTTTCTCTATAAAAAATAATATCCGCGGGTGCATAAATTAATTCGTCCGCCTATAGGCAACTTTGCGTCCGACTATAGGCAAACGTAACGTCGGCTATAGGCAAACTTGCGTCCAGCTATAGGCGGACGAATTAATTTATGTACTGAAAGAGATTATTTATTGCACAAGCCAGAGCTAAATTTAGTATAGGAATTCTTTATCCAATAAACGACTTTTAGATTTATATGATTTGAATTCATATTTGGACGATTTAGTTCTTTTGCGTATCGGTTAGCCAATTATTAAATCATTCAACCCATTTTAAATGATAAGCAAGAAGCAATAATTCAATTGCTGACTTCTATCAATTATTTGATTAGAACACATTTATAGGATATCTATCAAATAAAAGCTCCATTTAGTTATTCTTCAATGTCCGAACAACTAAATGGAGCTTTATCATATATTTCTAAGAATCCTAAATAAGAAAAAGGATAAACCTATTATTATTTAGCGCTTTCCTCTTTTCCTCCACTATATTTTTCTCTTTCGATTTTCAACAATTCCTCAAACAACTTCACTGCTTGATCCATTGAAAAGTGATTTATATTCTCAAGATTTGAGATTGTACCAATATTAGTAGCGGTCGCATTGGAATTCTCATAAAAGTTATTTGTATAGTACAAAACATTTTCTTCGGTGAACTTTTTTAATCCTTCTTCAGTAACACCCAATGCCTCTGCTACTTGCTTCACTCTTTCATCGTCAAGCTTCTCTGTCTGCTCCATCTTGGAGACAGCTTGCTTGGTAATACCCAGTAAGTCTCCTAAATCAGTTTGAGTCATTCCACGAAGGCGACGCACTCTTTCTATTTTCCGCCCTATGTGTAAGGCATTGGTATAAGTCTCAGGTTTCATAATAATGGTTCTTGCTTAGAATTTATTTGTTCTGTGATTATTTGTTTGCGTTTTTCAACAACTCAATCTTTTCCCTTTCGCTCTGCAACAAACGTTCATACAACTCCACGATTTTATCAAGAGGATTAATTTGTTGTGTATGAGCATAAACAGTTGCTGTTGCTCCCGGAGAAATCGTAGCATCTTTATAACTATTAATATTATAAATAGCTCTTTCGACGTCAAAGTCTCTTATTACTTCAGCAGATACTCCCAAGGCAGTAGCTATCTGCGTTAAAAGCTTATCTTCTATTTCATCTTGCTTTTCTATTTTTGAAATCTCCTGTTGACTAATACCAAGATCAGCCGCCAAAGCTTCCTGCTTCATGCCTAAATACACACGAATCCTCTGTAAATTGCGACCGACATGCCTTTGGCTAGCCTTATCTTTTATTTCAACATCCATATCATTGTTATTTAAGTGAATACGTTTAGGCAAAGATAGTAAGAATCAACTTAATTCAAATAAAAGTCAACTTTATTTTTTTCAATCCACAACGCTCTATGCCTACTTTTGTCCAATCAGTCTAAATAAACTGATATTGATAGTGGCGCCACATCAAATACATACACTCAAAGATTGACCGTCAATTCACGGTACAATCGCAGTTTTAACCAATAAAATCTAATAGCCTATGAGGTAAATCAAATCGGTATAATCGGAACATAGATTTAAATCATTCAGAGATTTAACTATTCAAAAACCAATTAGTGAACATACAATTAAACAAAAAACATGAAATCATTTTCTGATAAAACAAACATAGGGACAGACGTTACCCTAAAGACAGTTTATATAATAAGATTCTACCTGCTATTCCTTTTAACAGGAATAATATCGGTAGTCGGAGCCACACAAGTCTACGGCCAGCAGAGCAGAAGCATCTCCGGCGTAGTGAAAAACTCTCAGGGAGAGACGATAATCGGAGCTAATATTGTAGAAAAAGACACAAACAACGGGACTATTACGAATGTAGACGGACTCTTCACACTGCGTGTGTCGCCCAACGCAATACTCAAAGTATCTTATATGGGATACATAGAACAGGAAGTCAGCACACGTAATAAAAGCAAACTGGAAATCACAATGGTGGAAGATGCCCGACTGATTGACGAAGTGGTAGTAGTAGGATACGGCTCCGTCAAAAAGCGGGATCTGACAGGAGCGGTAACCTCTGTCAAAAGTGCCGAGGTACTGGCTGCTCCTACCAGTAATGTGATGGAGGCTCTTCAAGGAAAGATACCCGGCATGGACATCACCAAAACATCGGGACAGGTAGGCGGTGAAGTCAGCATCCTGCTGCGTGGTTCGCGTTCCATATATGGCAATAACGAGCCACTGTTTATTATCGACGGAATCCCCGGAAGCTATAGTCAGGTCAACCCTTCCGACATTGAAAGTGTCGATGTTCTGAAGGATGCTTCATCCACCGCCATTTACGGTTCGGCAGGAGCAAACGGTGTTGTGATTATCACCACCAAAAGAGGAAAAGAAGGCAAAGCCACAATCAACTTTGACGCGTATTACGGCTTCAGCGGATCGCCCAACTACAAACACGGAATGACTCAGGATGAATGGGTGACTTACCAAAAAGAGGCATACCGATATAAGAACGGTGATTTCCCTTCCGATATGTCTGCCCTACTGGGCAAGCAGGCTTTTACAGATGCGTATAATGCCGGAAAATGGATTGACTGGGTAGACGAGGTTTCCGGTAATACAGCTACCACACAAAAGTACAGCCTTTCGGTAAGCAGCGGAACGGAAAAGACAAGGATATTCGCTTCGACCTCCTACAACCGGGAAGAAGGTCTGCTCAGCAATGAAAATCTGAACCGGTACTCTTTACGGCTCAACATCGACCAGCAACTCTTTTCGTGGGCGAAAGTCGGTTTCACCTCCAATCTGGTGTACCGTGATTTGAATTCCGGCGTGAAAAACACGTTTACCCGCTCCCTCTCCGCTTTCCCGTTGGGGGATGCCTATGATGAGGAAGGCAAGATCAATCACGAATATATCACAGGGCAGTATTCGCCGATGGGAGATTTCATAGAGAATCAATATGCGAACAACACCCGTTCCACTTACCTGAATATGAGCGGGTATGTCGAGCTGACTCCTCTCAAAGATTTCACATTCACCAGCCAGATCAACGGGACATTGAACCATTCCCGACGAGGACAATACTGGGGAAACCAATGCAACGCCAACCGTCCGAGTTATGCGGGTTCGCCTCACGCTTCCATCACCAATGACAACGCATGGAATTACACGTGGGAAAACATTCTGGCATACAGCACAACCCTTGCCAAAGCGCATACGGTAGGAGGTTCTTTAATCACTTCGTGGAACAAGAACCAGTCGGAAAGCAACATGGCTGCCGCAAGCGGACAAATGGTAGACCAATGGTCGTTCTGGCGGTTGACTTCGGGTTCCTCCCCACATGTGGAATCGGACTTCGCACAGACACAGAAAATGTCTTTTGCTTTCCGCCTCAACTATTCATACAAGAGCAAGTACTTATTCAACTTCTCCACCCGTTGGGACGGTGTCTCACAATTCTCCGCCGGACACAAATGGGATGCTTTCCCGGCAGGCGCCATAGCCTGGAGAATTTCCGACGAGGCTTTTATGGAAAAGACACGAAGCTGGCTGGACAACCTGAAACTGAGAGTCAGCTACGGCATCACAGGCAACTCTGGCGGAACAGACGCTTACAGCACCACTACCCAAGCCTACGTATATTCTGCCAGCGGAGTCTCCGTCAATGGAAAAATCGTTCCTTTCACACAATACTCAGAGACTTACGGCAGCACCGACCTCGGTTGGGAAAAATCGTACAACTGGAACATCGGTCTGGACTTCGGCATACTGAACAGCCGCATCGACGGTTCCATTGAATGGTTCAGAACAACCACCAAAGGATTATTATTCAAGCGTATATTGCCCATCACCAGCGGACTGACCGGATGGGGTTCTCCTCTGTCTATCTGGCAGAATATCGCCCAAACCAGCAATCAGGGCGTGGAAGTGATATTGAACTCCCACAATATACAGCACAAGGACTTTACATGGAACACGACCTTGTCCGCTACCTGGAGCAAGGAGAAGATAGACAAGCTGCCCGACGGTGACCTGATCTCCGAGAACCTGTTTACCGGCGAACCGATTCACGCCATTTACGGCTATAAATATGCAGGTATCTGGGGAAGTGACACTCCGAAGGAGACGCTGGATGCATATGGCGTAAATCCGGGATTTATCAAGATAGAGACAGTGGATAAAAACGGAGACGGCGGAGTACATAAATACAGCACCGACGACAGACAAATTCTGGGACACACGAATCCGGATTGGATCATCGGACTGAACAACTCCTTCACCTACAAGAACTTCGATTTATCCGTCTTTGCAATGGCACGCTACGGGCAGACAATCAACAGTGACCTGCTCGGCTACTATACCGCAGAGCAAAGTGTGACCAAGAATCAGCTGGCAGGCGTGGATTACTGGACAGAGGACAATCAGGGCGCATACTTCCCGCGTCCCGGAACGGGAGACGAACAAAAAACGGTATATCCTTCACTGAGAGTACACGACGGCTCCTTCATCAAGATCAAGAATATCACTCTGGGATATACCCTCCCCGCCAACATTTCCCGCAAGGTATTGATGGAGAAATGCCGCATCTACGCTACGGCCTACAATCCGTTCATCTTTGTGAAAGACAAGCAACTGAAGGACACAGACCCCGAAACGAACGGTTCGGACGCGTTTCCCACCTATCGGCAATTTGTATTTGGAGTTAATCTCACATTCTAATTAAAGAAGAAAATGACAATGAAAAGTATACATTTAAAAACAGTTTTTTGCTCTGTCCTGCTGTCTGCACTATTCCTGCATTCCTGCTCGCTGGAAGAGTACAACCCGGGCGCATTTACCAATGAAACATTGGCTACCTCGACCGAGGGATACGAAACACTGATCAACCAGTGCTACTTCGCAATGGAAAGGTTTTACTACGGTGCCGCAGACTGGATGTCGCTAACCGAAGGGGATACGGACCTCTGGACGTACAAGGCTAACCAATCGACAAGCTACACCGAATGGTTCTGGTTTTTCGCCGGAACATCGCCCAACACGACCTACACCAATAACTGGTGGAACGGGACATACGACGGAATAGGTTCCTGCAACGAAGCCATCACCTTAGGCGACAAGCCTCCCTACGCCACAGAAGAGGAACGGAATGCGAAAGTTGCCGAAGCCCGCTTCATGAGAGCTGTCTATTACTTCAACGCAGTGGAACAATTCGGAGGGGTAACCATGCTTACGGAACCGGAAACCAGCCTCAACTACTCTCCTGTCCGCACCGACCCGATGACTATCTACAAAGAAGTCATCCTGCCCGACCTAAGATTCGCATCCGAATGGCTGTCAATCGGGAATCATGCCACGACTACCACTCCGACCAAGAAAGCCGCTCTCGGCTTTCTGGCAAAAGCCTGTCTGCAGACCTACGAGTATGGAAGCACGGAATACCTGCAGGAAGCTCTCGACGCAGCTTTACAGCTGATCTCCGACTGCGAATCGGGTGGCGGGAAATACAACACTTATATGTATCCTACGTACAGTGAAGTATTCGAAGAAAGCAATAACTGGGAAAACAAGGAAGCGCTTTGGAAACATCGCTGGTATGCAGGCACGGACGGACACGGTTCGAGCAACGGTAACTACAAGCTAAACCGCAATGACGAGTATTTCCTGTGTGACATCAATAAGTTCGGTGCCCGTGAAGACAATCAGGAGACACGACTGACATGGGAAGGCTCCATCAGCGGCATCTTCATGCCTACGCAACACTTGCTGAATCTGTATGTACAGAATGACGGCACGTTAGATCCCAGATTCCACCAGTCATTCACTACCGAATGGAAGGCCAATAAAAGTTATACTTGGGACGAAAGTGCCGTACACATGTACGACAAAGACGAAACAGTCATCGGCAAAGCTCTGAAGAAAGGTGATCCGGCCATTAAATTTATCATGCCGCAGGATGCGGATTATTCTACGGAAAAACAGAATGAGCACAAGACCGACTATTTGTTGATTGATTACAACCATGTCTACAGTGATGCAAACAACAATGTGAACATGAACTACTCGTATACAAATGTAACTGGGAATTACAAGAACGACGGTACCAGCGAGAATCTGTTCCGTTACTATTATCCGTCACTAAACAAGCACAACAGCAGTAACTATTACGTTGCAAACGCCTCCAAACAAAGAAACGGAAACTTAAACGCTACGTTTATCATGCGTATGGCGGAAGTCTATCTGATTGCCGCAGAGGCTGACATTTATCTGAACGGAGGAGCGAATGCCGCCAAATACCTGAATAAGGTTCGCGAACGCGCCGGAGCAAACCCGTTAACGGGCAGCATGACGGTTCGTGACGTATTAGACGAAAGAGGACGCGAACTATGCGGTGAATATTGCCGTTTCTACGATTTGAAACGGACAGGGATGTTCAAGAGTTCCGATTATCTGAAAGATACTCACCCGGATCTCGCACGGTTCTTTGATCCGAATTATGCTTTACGTCCCATTTCTACGACCTTTACCGCTACCATTATCAACGGCAGCGAGTATCAGAATCCGGGATATTAAATTGTAAGACCTATATACCCAATCATTATCGGTACGATAATCCATATAGCCACGCTATTTATCGTACCAATGATTGGGGATATTTTCCACACCTTTCCACATTTTTTTCCACACCGCCCCAATAATATCGTTTTTTCAACTCCGCTGTTAATCTGTATCTTATCTTTTCAGCATTTCTTTATATCCTATTGGTATATCCTTTGTATCGACTTTATAGCAAATGTATTTTTAAATATAAAAGTATGAAGATTAATCAAAGGTTAACATTATGTTTTAGCTTACTGTTTTGTTTGTTGAGTATTTCGTATGCATCCGCTCAGCAACTGAACATATCCGGTGTTGTTATATCATCAGAGGATAATGAACCACTTATCGGTGCCACCGTCAGTGTAAAGGGGAATCCCACCAAAGGAGTGATTACCGATATCAACGGTCAGTTTCAATTGTCCGTGGAAACCGGAACCAAGATGCTGGTCGTATCTTATGTGGGAATGAAGACACAGGAAATACGCGTCCCCCGCAAAGAGAAAGAACTCAAAATAGTACTGATTCCCGAAACGATGGATATTGACGAGGTAGTAGTAACAGGGTATGGTAATTTCTCCAAATCCTCGTTCACAGGATCGGCCAATACGCTGCGTACAGATATGCTGAAAGAAGTACCCGTGATGAGCGTTGAGCAAAAGTTGCAAGGTATGACTACCGGTGTACAAATAACCAGCAGTTCCGGTCAACCGGGTGCCAACCAAAGTATTCGCATCAGAGGAATGGGATCGTTCAACGCTTCACAGGAACCTTTGTTTGTCATAGATGGAGTACCGGTTACTTCCGGGAGTATGAGTTCCGGTGGTCCTGATGCAGCATATATGAACAACTCCAAGACCAATATAATGAGTACACTGAATCCGTCGGATATTGAAAACGTGACTGTAATCAAAGATGCGGCAGCGGCTTCCCTGTATGGTTCCCGCGCCGCCAATGGCGTCATATTGATTACAACTAAAAAAGGAAATACCGGAAAGGTACGTGTGGACTTGAACGTGTCAGGCGGCTTCTCTCATGCGGCTGTCGACTTCCGCCCTACCCTCAACGGTGACCAACGGGAAGAACTGCTCTATGAAGGATTGCTGAATTACGCAATAGACAACGGTATGGAGTCTCCGAGTGAATATGCCAATTCCAATATCGGCACATATGCATATAAGCCGTCCATGGGATATACGGACTGGCGAAAAGAGCTGCTCCGCACCGCTATGCATCAGAGTTATGAAGCTTCCGTCTCCGGCGGTAACGACCGTTCTACATTCTATGCCTCGCTCGGCTACAACAATCAGGAAGGATTGGCCAAAAACTCCAGTCTGGACCGTTACTCAGCACGCTTGAACGTTACGCAGAAAGTCGGCAAATACGGGGAAGTAGGAGCAAATATGATGTTCTCGCAAATGAACCAGGAAATGAATGAGGAACGCGGATCATCTATCAACCCTTTTCTGTGCGTGGCCATGACCATGACACCTTCCATGGTGGTGCGTGATGAAGAAGGAAACTATGTAGGAGCTTATGACGGCACCAGCCTGAATCCGTTGCGCGACATACTCACCGATTACAACCGCGTGCGTATGACACGTATGTTTTCAACCGGTTACGCAGCGATAGAGCCGATCAAAGGTCTCAAACTGAAAGAGACATTAAGCTATGATTATACTATCCAGAAGGATTTACGCTACTATAACCCTCTGAGCTCGGCAGGCCCTAAAAGCGGAAGCGACGCCCAGACAGCCAAAGGCTTCATTGAATACGGCAAACTGATCTCATCGACCTCACTGAACTATGTGCGTACTTTCGCCCGCAAACATCATCTCGATGTATTGGCGGCTTATGAAATAGAAAGCTACCAGACAGACCACGCTTCGGGTGAAAAGTCCAAACTGCCCAGTGATAAACTGACAGAACCGGATAATGCCGCCGTATTGAACAGTTTCAAGTCTGCCACCCAAGCCTATCGGATGATTTCTTATCTATCACGACTGAATTATGACTATGACGACCGTTACTACATCGCCGGAAGTTACCGTCGCGACGGAAGTTCACGCCTTTCACCCAACAACCGCTGGGGAAATTTCTGGTCTGTGTCGGGTATGTGGCATTTGGGCAACGAGAATTTCATGAAAGCCGTAAAGCCGGTTTTGAGTGATATCAAGATACGTGCCTCGTATGGTGTAAACGGAAATCAGCCCGGTTCATACTACGGCTACAAAGGACTGTACAGTTATGGAGAAAACTACATGGAGGCAGCCGGATCGTATGAATCGGCACAACCCAATGATCTGTTGACATGGGAAAAGAATTACAGCCTGAATCTGGGCATCGATCTTTCATTTATCAATCGTATTTTTGCGAGTCTGGAATATTACAACCGGGATACCAAAGACTTGCTTTACAGTCTCCCCATCAGCGCCACTACCGGATTTACCAGTTATTTAAGCAACATCGGACGCCTGAACAACAAGGGAGTAGAGTTTGAATTGCGTACGCTGAATGTTGTTTCCAACGACTTTAACTGGACCAGTGTTTTCAACCTGAGCCATAACCGGAATAAGATCGTTTCACTCAACGGACTATTAGACCAGACGATTGAGGGAACATGGTTCATCCATAAAGTGGGACTCCCCTATCATACGTTTTATGTAAAAGAGTTTGCCGGAGTAGACCCGCTGACCGGTTCTGCCCAATATTATCTGAATACAAAAAATGAAGACGGAAGCTACAATCGGGAACTCACCACCGACGCTGCCAAAGCAGAATCTATTCCGTACAAAACCGCTACTCCCAAAGTATCAGGAGGATTCACCAATATCCTGAATTACAAATGGATAGACCTGACCTTTACACTAACTTATTCACTGGGCGGTTACTCATTCGACAAACTGGGAACTTATATTGAAAACGGCAGCAGTTCCATCTACAGTTCACGATACAACTTGCCCGCATACATGATGAACCGTTGGCAAAAGCCCGGAGATCAGACGGATACCCCACGTTTCGTATATGGTGAACCGGCTACTTCCACCAACTCGTCCCGCTATATCCACAGTACCGATCATTTACGCCTGAAAAACTTTACCCTCGGCTTCACACTGCCCAACCAGTGGACTCAAAAGCTGATGATTGACAAAGTACGGGTATATTTCTCGGGAAATAATCTGCTGACCTGGGCCAAATGGAAACAGTATGACCCCGAAACACCCGTTAACGGTGAAGTCTTTTGTGAGGCTCCCGCCATGCGTACTTTCAGTTTCGGAGCTCAATTATCATTCTAACATCCCTATCATTCTAACTAAATAAACAACATAATGAAACGAATTCATATATACATACTTACAGCAATGGCTCTACTGAACAGCTCCTGCTCGGCAGACTGGCTAGACCTTAACACCACCAGCTCGGTAGAAACCGGACAGGCCATCGTAACACTGGACGATGCCCAGATCGCTCTGAACGGAATTTATCGTCTGGCATCCGGCCATAGCTACTACGGAGACAACTATTGGTATTACGGCGATTGCCGTGCCACCGATGTACAGGCACGTATCACCAAAGGAGACGGAAAACGTGTATCTCCCTATTACGAATACAATGTGCTCGCTTCCGATAATCTGAATATTGTACTGCCGTGGAATACTGTTTATAAAGTAATACGACAGACAAATAATCTGATACAGAAAATAGAGTCGGGCAGTATTCAAAGCAGTGATACTAAAGAATTGAACCGCATCAAGTCCGAAGCACTGGTGATGCGGGGACTTTCCCTCTTCAACCTGACCCGGTTGTTCGGAATGCCTTATACGAATGACAAGGGGGCTTCATTGGGAGTACCCATCGAGACCTCCCCTTCCGATCCCACACATAAACCGTCACGCAGCACTGTAGCACAATGCTACGAACAGGTAGTCAGCGACATGAGCAATGCACTGTCCGGATTGAGACAAGAGACATCCAATGGCTATATAAACTACTGGGCAACTCAGGCATTACTGTCAAGAGTCTATCTGAATATGGGTGAATATCAGAAGGCTTATGATGCCGCTACGGACGTCATCAAAAACAACGGCGGACGTTATCAGCTTTACAGCTATGAGGAATATCCCAATGTATGGGGGCAGGATTTCCAGTCAGAATCATTATTCGAACTTTACATCACTTTATCCGAACCTTCAGGAGGTACGGGCGGTGAGGGTGCTCCGATGGTTTATGCCAACGAAGCAACGGTCGACTGGAATAATCTGATCTTGTCGGAAGATTTCCTGAACCTGCTGAATGAAGACCCCAAGGATGTACGCCACTGCCTGACAAAGGAATCTGTCATCGAAAACAACACCGGACTTCCGGCTGCCGCCATGCACGAGAAAGTCTATCTTGCCAAGTTCCCCGGCAAGACCGGAGATGATCCCAAAACTAATAACATTTGCATCATCCGCCTTTCCGAAGTCTATCTGAACGCGGCTGAAGCAGGACTGAAAAAAGGAACGGATCTTGAAGAAGCACAAGGTTATCTGAATGACATCATCAGCCGCCGTACCACGGATACCAGTCAGCAAGTATCAACGGAGACTTTTACTCTGGACAGGATTCTTAAAGAGCGCCGCAAGGAACTGGTTGGAGAAGGGGAAGTCTTCTACGACTACTTGCGCAATGGTCTGGCTATTGAACGCAAGGGCAGCTGGCATCTTGAGACTTTGAAAGCGTCTAACGCACAAAAGATAGAAGCTACCGACCTGAGAATAGCTCTGCCTATTCCACAAAGCGAGATAGATGCCAATCCGAATATACAGCAGAATCCAAGGTAAGCAACGTCAATTGATGTATACCGTTTCCGGAATAAGCTGGCTATACTCATGTGTTTAGCCTCTTCCCGATATCAAAGAAGATACATTTCACCAAAGAATGAAATGTACCTTCTTTGTCTTTCAGCAGCAGTTCCCACTCTCCGGTTTCTCTCCTCCTTAGTGAGCGAACCGATAAAACACCCCCTTTTTCACCGGCATCTATTGTAGGCAGAATTGTTTTTCCTATTTTTGCACTTGACAGAAAATTATTAAGGCTACTTTATGAGAAACATTATAGATAAGATGAACTCTTTGTATCCCATTTCGGATGAAACGATACAAATACTAAAAGAAAATACAGTATTATGTCATTTTCCAAAGAGACATCAACTGATAGAGGCTGACAAATTTTGCAAATCGGCTTATTTTATTGAAGAAGGAATGACCCGCTCTTTCTGGCTGGTAAACGCGGAAGAAATAACAACCTCCTTCTCGTGCGAAGGAGCGATTGTCTTCAGCATGGATGAATTGTATTATAATAAGATGAGTGAAGAATTTGTGGAAACGCTTGAGGACGTCGTCGCATACAGAATATCACTAACCGATCTGCTCCGGCTGTTTCAGACCAATATCGAACTGGCAAACTGGGGAAGAGTGATTCATCAAAACGAATACAGACGCCTGCACCGTTCGCACAAAGACCGCCTCACCCTGTCTGCAAAAGAAAGATATGAAGCATTCAAACTTCAGTTTCCTCAAATGTGCCAGCGGATACAATTGGGATATATCGCCTCTTATCTGGGCATCACACTATCAACACTCAGCCGCCTCAGAGCATACAAATAATTCCCATACACGGCAAGATTTTGATGCAGGACAAATTTTTAAACTTATAAATTCCGTATTTTTGCGGCTTCTTCAATGACTAATACTAATTTGAACAATAATTTAAAACATGCAAAAAATCTCTTCCTCTGCATTTGCAGACTCTAAACCCCATTACGTACTCCTTGACGGACTGCGAGGGGTTGCGGCTCTTTTGGTGATATGGTATCATGTATTCGAAGGTTTTGCTACAAGTCCCATAGACCAAAAATTCAATCATGGGTATCTGGCTGTCGATTTCTTCTTTATTCTCTCGGGCTTCGTTATCGGCTATGCTTATGATGACCGCTGGAAAACAACGATGACCCAAAAAGAGTTTTTCAAACGCAGGTTAATCCGTCTGCATCCGATGGTTGTTATGGGAGCCGTTTTGGGTGCTATTACATTTTGCATACAAGGCTGCGAGCAATGGGACGGTACCCGTGTTTCCATATCGATGGTAATGGTGGCTATGCTTCTCAATCTTTTCCTGATTCCGGCTGTTCCGGGCACGGGTCCCGAAGTCCGTGGAAACGGCGAGATGTACCCTTTGAATGGTCCCAGCTGGTCTTTGTTCTTCGAGTATATCGGTAATATTTTGTATGCCCTATTTATTCGCCGACTGTCTACCAAAGCACTTACGATACTCGTTGTGATAGCAGGAATCGGATTGGCTTCCTTCTCGATATTCAATCTTTCCGGCAACTATCATCTGGGAGTAGGCTGGTCGATGATCGACTATAACCTGATCGGAGGTTTTCTACGTATGCTGTTCGCATTCTCTATCGGATTATTGATGTCACGCATCTTTAAACCTGTCCATATCAAAGGTGCTTTCTGGATATGCAGCGTAGCAACTCTCGTTTTACTTTCCATGCCGTACGTTGGCGGTCATACTTCGCAGTGGATGAACGGTATTTACGATGCTATATGCACCATTCTTATTTTCCCGCTACTTGTCTATCTGGGTGCTTCGGGAAAAACGACGGATAAAGGTACAGCCAAAATCTGTAAATTCCTGGGAGATATATCTTATCCGGTATATATCATACATTATCCTTTCATGTATCTGTTCTATGCCTGGTTATGGAGCAAAGAGCCACATATCACTTTCTCCCAGTCATGGCCGGTAGCCTTATGTGTCTTCTTCGGAAGCATTGTGTTGGCTTACCTTTGCCTGAAACTGTATGACGAGCCTGTAAGAAAGTGGTTGAGCAAGAAGTTTCTGACAAAGAAATAAGGTAATTATCATAACAGGGAAGGGTGAACACTCCATTACAGTTACTCTTCAACAAGACATTTTTACACAAGGTATATAATAAAAAGAAGCTTTCAATATCACTGAATTCAGTTTTTTATCGAGAGCTTCTTTCATTATATAACCTAACCAGCATTATATTCATTATACTTATCCGAAAGAAAAGTCAAAATGACCTTCATTATAAATTTCAATTAATCCATTCTTTCGTTCAATCACTACCTTGTTTTCACGAGCCAGCCAACCGACTGCCAGAGCTGTACTTTCCACACTCAGGTTTACTTTCCGGGCAAGTTCGGGAATCGAAATTCCATCAGCCTCATTAAGGGCGTGCCATACTTTGCCTGCGTTGGCACCTACGATTTTCTTATCCATAGTAGTCTTTTTTTTAATTAATAAAAAGGAAAACTAACTCGTTAAAAAAGCAACGCACTTTTACGATAAAACCCAAAATGAAGATCTTTTCATATGTTTTGAATGTTATGTCAAGAATAGATATAAAAAAACGTGAGCCTTTTCTTCCCAAATGTAGCAACAGGAACTACCAATCCCTACAACACAAATGAGAAGAACGCCCACGCAAAGTATATGTATAACAAGCGTAGGCGTTCAGTCATTTTTACGTGTTGTAATATTCACCCAAAGGGTAAAAGAAATTGGTAGTTTCGTTACTACGTAAAAGAGCTGAACGCTTTTCGATATTTAGTCTCAATGAACGCACCTTTCAACGGCTATACAAATATAGTATTTTTGGGTATTAAAAATTACATTCTTCCTCTTTTTTTGCTCCACGTCTACTAAATTATCACATTTTTTAGCATTAGACCTATAAAGAAGCACCTCCTCCCAATGCATGGTAAAGGTTAATGACTCCTTGTATCTCGTCAAAACGATTGGAAGCAACAGACAATTCTGCCTGCAAAAGAGTCTGCCGCGCAGTAAGCACTTCGAGATAGTTTTGCGAGCTATGCCGCATCAACAGTTCGGAACTACGGACAGCAGACTGAAGGGAGGCAACTTGTTGCTTGGAAAGTCTAAGACGCCCCCGCGCCGTCTGCCACTGCACCAAAGCATCATTCACCTCCGCTCCGGCATCAAGCAGACTCTGGCGGAAGGTAAGCAGAGCTTCTTCCTGTCGGGCTTTCGTTATTTTCAAATTAGCGATATTCTGTCCACGATTGAAAAGCGGTTGAACCAGCGAACCTACAGCTGAAAGCAACCACTGACCGGGATTAACAATAACACCACCTGCAGAGTTCGTCCATCCTGCAGAGCCACTCAACGTAATGGATGGATAGAAAGCGGAACGCGCCTGATTGGTTGCATAAAACGCGGCAGCCAGTTCTGCTTCCTTCTGACGAATATCAGGACGGCGTTGCAGCAACTGCAACGGTACTCCGGTTGAAAGAGATTCGGGAAACTCCTGGCTATCGAGAGTGGAACGTTTGACTGTTTGTGATGTCATACCGAGCAATGCGGAAAGAGAGTTTTCCAGCTCACTGATCTGCTGTTCAATAGAAAGTACGGAAGCATCTGTCGAGAGTTTGGTTGCTTCCGTTTGGGCGACAGCCATCTCAGTCGTTTGTCCGGCTTTTTTCAGGGCCTTCATTGCACGCAAGTTTTCGTCCCATGTTTCGGCAGTGCGATGGGTAATATCCAACTGTTTATCGAGCATCAGTAATGTATAGTAACTATTGGCAATAGTAGCTACCAACTGTGTCTGTACAGCCTGCCGATAGGCTTCACTCTGTTCAAGAACAGCTTTAGCACCCCGTTTTGCATTGGTCAGTTTTCCAAAAATATCCAGTTCCCAGTCAGCCGAAGCTGCCAAATTATAGGTTTTGGAAGTTTTTGTACCACCCGCACTGCTCATTGTCCCTTGTGGAGTAAGGGAGACAGAGGGCAGATAAGCCAACTTAGAAGAAAGTAGTAATGCTTCTGCTTCTTCCACTCTCAAGCGGGCGATATTCAAGTCGGTATTATTCCGGATACCAATGTCAATAAGCTGCTGCAACTGCGGGTCGGTAAACAACTCCTTCCATGAAAGGGAAGCAAGCGAAACGATGTCCTCGGCAGCAACAGACTGACGATAAAGACTATCGGCAACCACTTCATCCGGACGTTCATAAGCCCGGTATATATGACATCCACTCAATCCAACGGACAGGAATAAACATATTATTATCTTTTTCATACGTTTCATTAATTAAAGATTTTCCTCTTCCAGTTTTGGCAGCTTACGTGCCGGCATCAGCTTTTCCTGCAAGTACTGGAAAACAATAAACAGCACAGGTACAATAAATAACAGGGCGACCGTACCAATCAGCATTCCACCCACAGTTCCTACTCCGATAGATATATTTCCGTTAGCTCCTACCCCCGATGCGAACATCATCGGTAGCATACCGAATATCATCGTAAGCGATGTCATCAGGATAGGACGCAGGCGAACCTGTGCAGCCGATATAGCTGCCTGCATTATGCTCATTCCCTGTCGTCGGCGTTCGGAAGCGTATTCCGTGAGCAAGATAGCTGTCTTCGATAACAGACCAATCAACATGATCAGACCTGTCTGCAAATAAATATTGTTCTCCAGACCGAACATCTTAGCAAAAAGGAAACTACCTGCCAGACCGAATGGTACGGAAAGAATCACCGCAATCGGGATAAACAGACTTTCATAAAGTGCACACAGAATGAGGTAGATAAACACTACGCAGATAATAAAAACCAGCGTAGTGGTATTTCCCGTAGAAGATTCTTCGCGCGACATACCTCCGAATTCAAAACCATAACCTGCAGGCAATGTCTGTTCTGCCACTTCGCGTACCACCTCAATAGCCTGTCCTGAACTATAACCTTCTGCCGGAGCACCATTGACGGATATAGCGGAGAAAAGATTGAAACGTGTCAATGATTCGGCGCCATATACCCGTGTCAGTGTCAGATACTGGCTGACAGGTGACATTTTTCCGTCGGAGTTGCGGACAAACATATTATTCAGCGCTTCCGTATCCAGACGAAATTCCGGCGAAGCCTGCACCATCACACGATAAAGTTTGGAGAAGCGATTCATATTCGATGCATAATTACCACCGATATAACCCGACAAGGTGCTCAACACATCCGAGGGAGACACCCCATTCCGTTTACAAAGAGCCGCATCCACTTCCACCAGATATTGCGGGTATTTAGTGTCAAACGAAGTGGAAGCACGTCCGATTTCCGGTCGCGCATTCAGCGCCTCAATCATCTGACGGGTATATTTCAGCAAATCTTCCACCGAACCGCCTTTCTGGTCCTGCACATAAATTTCGAAACCACTGCTCACACCATATCCGGGGATCATCGGTGATGCAAAAGCCATCACTTGCGCAGAAGAAATATCGTCTGTACGACGGTATATCTCATTAATAACCGCATTGATCCCATCTTCTCTTTCCTTGCGTTCATCCCACGGTTTCAATCGGATGATAAACATACCGTTAGAAGCCCCCTGGCCACTAATCATACCATTGCCCGTCACTTTCGAAAACATTCTGATTTGCGGGATATCATTGATCCGCTTATCTATGTCGTCCATGACGATTCTGGTTTCTTCCAGACTATTTCCGGGTGATGTCCGCACATCTATAAAGATAGTCCCCATATCCTCCTGAGGTACAAGTCCGGTCTTTGTGGTTTTCATAAGAATGAATAGTCCGGCACAGGCCACCAATAATAATGCGCCAGCCAGCCATTTACGTTTCAACATAAAAAACACACCACTCTTATATTTCAGTACCAGTCGATGGAACGCACTATCAAACGCCATGTGGAAGCGGGAAGAAAAACTGAGTTTTTCTCCTTTAACAGCCTCCATATGGGGAGTCATAATCAATGCGCAGAGAGCAGGGCTCAGGGTCAGGGCATTGACCAGCGAAATTGCAACGGCAACTGCCATGGTCAATCCGAACTGAGTATAGAAAGTTCCGGTAGTTCCTCCCATAAAGCATACAGGAATAAATACTGCCATAAAAACAAAGGTAGTTGTAACCAGTGCCGAAGTAATGCCACCCATTGCATCAATAGTTGCCTGATAAGCCGATTTGTATCCTTCATCAAACTTGGCCTGCACCGCTTCGACCACGACTATGGCATCATCTACCACTGTCCCGATGACCAGTACCAATGCAAACAGAGTCAGTATATTGAGACTGAAACCCGCGACATAAAGAAAAGCAAATGTTCCGACCAGAGAAATAATAATAGAAATAGCCGGGATAAAGGTAGACCGCAGACTCTGCAAAAATACATATACCACAAGTACTACCAGCAATATAGCTTCAATCAATGTTTTGACAACATTCTTAATAGATGCATCCAGGAATTCTTTCGAACTCATCAGATCCACCAGTTCCATTCCTTCAGGCAAGCTCTTTGATATATCTGCCGTTACCTTGTCTATTTCTTCAATGATCTCGTTGGCATTCGAGCCGGAAGTCTGTGCAATCATACAGTTGGAACCGGGATGCCCGTTCACTTCTCCGATATATGTATAAGAACTGGAACCCAATTCAATACGGGCCACATCTTTCAGACGGAGTACTTCTCCTCCTCCCAAAGAACGGATGACCAGATTCCCATAATCTTTCTCTTCTTCATAACGACCACGATATTTCAGTACATACTGAAAAGTATTCTTTGACTCTGCTCCGAGTGTCCCTGTAGGAGCTTCCAGATTCTGTTCATCCAAAATCTTAGTCACATCAGATGGCACCAAACCATATTTGGCCATTTTTCCGGGATCGAGCCAGATACGCAGCGAGTAGTCAGCCCCCATCACATTCACTTCACCCACACCGGCAATACGTGAAAGACGGGGCTCTATGTTAATCTTCAGGTAATTATTCAGAAAACTTTCGTCAAAAGAACTGTCGGGACTATATAGTGCCAATGCCTTAATGTTACTCGTCTGACGTTTGCGGACAGTGATACCGCTTCGGGTCACTTCGGCCGGCAATAAGCCCTGGGCTGTAGCAATACGATTCTGCACATTGACTGTTGCCATATCGGGGTCGGTTCCTTGCCGGAAATAAACTGTAATTTTTGCCGCCCCTGTATTGGAAGCTGTGGAAGTCATGTACATCATATTCTCCACTCCATTGAGTGCTTCCTCCAACGGTACGACTACACTTTTCTGCACTGTCTCCGCATTGGCCCCGGTATAGTTGGCCGAAACACTGACGGTAGGAGGCGCAATTTCCGGGAATTGCTCAACAGGTAACTGTGAAAGTCCTATCAATCCGATAATTAAGAAAACAACCGAAATAACTCCTGCCAGAATAGGTCGGTCTATAAATGTTCTGATTTTCATATCGTCATGTTATTCTTTAGTCGACCCACTCTTGATTATTGTTCCCTCACGTACTAGTCCGGCACCCTCGGCTATGATTACGTCGCCTGGTGCAAGTCCGTCCTCAACAACATACTCCGTGCCGTTATTCAACCGGAATACCTCTACAGGAGCAGACTGTGCTTTACTGTCGACCACCTTGTAAACAAATATACGATTCTGTAATTCATAAGTAGCTGCCTGGGGAATGATGATGCACTGCTTCTTTACTGTCGGGACAACTACCGTACCACTTCCACCATTACGCAAAAACTGATCAGGATTAGAGAAAACGGCACGCAGGCTGATCGCTCCTGTCCCCTCATCTATCGTACCACTGATAGCATCCACTTTTCCTAAAGAGGAATAAGTCTTTCCGTTACTCATTGTCAATTCTACCTTATCCAGATGTTCTATCGCCTTTTTCAGTGAACCATACTGCTGTACAAAATCAAGAATCTGGTTTTCTGTCATCGAAAAATAAGCATATACCTCGCTATCATCCGAAACAGTAACCAACGGTTCGGTGATACTACTGTTCACCAACGCCCCTACACGATAAGGAATCATACTGGCTACCCCGTCCACTGGACTTTTCACTTCAGTATAAGAGAGATCATTGCGTGCATTGACCTCCTGTGCTTTCGCCTGTGCCAATGCAGCTTCAGCAGCAATCTGTTCGTTCCGGGCTGTTTGCAGGTCAAACTCAGATACTACCTGTTCTTTGTAAAGTTCGGCTTTACTATCTGCGGTCAACTTAGCCGTAGCAAGTTTAGCCTCTGCACTCTTAACATTGGCAATCGCAGTTTGTAATGCAGCTTTATAGGGGATCTGGTCGATAATGAAAAGTGTCTGTCCCTTATGGACAGCATCACCTTCATTAATACATATTTCGGTGATAATTCCACTTACCTGCGGACGGATTTCAACATTCTGCCGTCCTCGAAGAGTAGCTGTATAACCGGTTTTCAGGATCTGATCGCCGGATTTGATGGTAAGCGTCTTGTACGCAGTGTCTGTTTCCTGCTGTTGCGGAGCTCCGCAGGAGTATAGCAACGGCAAGCAAAGCACGACAAAAATGATTAGTTGTTTCATTGTGACTTTATTTAAAATGATTGTTAATGATTCATAAGCAGTTCATTCAGTAATCAACGCGATTGACCAAATCTAGGAATTATCAAACAATAAAATAAAGATGTAGTGACGAACAGCAAAAATGTGATGACGAACGACAAAAGAAGAATGATTGGGTTTTCAAAACAATCTTCTATCTTTGCAAAGAAGTGACAAAATATACTGCCGGGAGTTAAATCCATAGTAAGGAGAATATGAAACGAACCAATATCCCTATTTATATTGACCTGCTGTTCTGCCTGGTCATAATGCCGCCTATCATCATGCTGGTACCGGTGGACAGATGGATTGTACATCACACTGTTTTTATGCTGACACTCATTGTCTATCTTTACGGCCTATACTTCGTTTACCGCAAAGCCAGACTGCCAAGGCTCTTCATGCAACGGAAATTCGGACATATCCTTCTACTAATGGGAATACTTGTCATTATCACCCTGCTACTTACCCAATTCCCTTACCCACCGGAACCAAATAAGCTAGACCCTTTAATCCATAAAGCCCGGCAACACCTGCGGTCGCAAACCGTATGGTTTTTCTTTCTTGTAGTTACAGGCTTCAGCCTTTCTATCGAACTGATTTTCGAACTTTTTCGTCAGATACTGTCCAAACAGGAAATTGAAGCGGAGAAAAACAGGGCAGAACTTGCACTCTACAAGGCACAGATCAACCCGCATTTTCTCTTTAACACACTGAATGCTCTTTACGGGCTGGTACTAACCAAATCAGATAAAACGGAATCGGCTTTCATCAAGTTTTCCAATATTCTGAAATATATGTATGCTCAGACCACTATGGAAACAATTTCCATAAATAATGAAGTAGAATATATCCGTCAATACGTCGATTTGCAGTCACTGCGATTAAACAAGCATACACAAGTGGTATTTGAAACCCAAATAGATGACGAACACGCGAAGATTCCTCCGATGATTCTCATTACTTTCGTTGAGAATACTTTCAAATACGGGGTTTCATCGGATGTAGACTGCCTGATTCTTATTCGTATCACAGTGAAAAAGGGAGAACTTCTCTTTGAAACCGAAAATACGGTTATGAAAGAAAATCATGCTAACCCTCATGCCATCGGCATAGAAAACTGTCGCAAACGCTTGGAATTACTCTATCCCAACCGTTTTACCCTGATTATGAAAGAAGAAAACCGCCAGTTTAAAATCCGGCTCAGTATTCAGTTATGATGAAAAAGATTAGTTGTATCGCTATTGACGACGAACCCATCGCATTGCTCATTATCAGACAGTTCTGCGAACGAAAAGGCGGACTGGAACTGACAGCTTTCAGCGAACCGCTTATCGGACTGCAAGAGATTGGCCGGTGCAAACCGGATCTGGTTTTTCTGGATATTGAAATGAATAGCACCAGCGGGCTGGACATCGCTCATGCGCTGCCTCCCGAAAGTTGCTTGATTTTCACAACAGCTCATGCACAATATGCTCTGAATGGTTTTGAACTTGATGCAGTAGATTTTCTGCATAAACCTTTTGCCTATGAACGATTTGAGAAAGCAGTAGAAAAAGCACTTCGCTTTATAGAAGCGAAGCGCAACAAAGTACCGGAAAATATCATTATAAAGCAAGAATACAATAACATATCCGTTACCACATCCGATATCCTTTATATCGAAGCGATGGAGAATTATACAAAAATATTCCGTACAAGCGGTAACTATATACTATCCCGTACCAGTTTGAAAGCTATACAGAAAATGCTTCCTAAAGATCGTTTTTTGCGTACACATCGCTCTTACATTGTATCTATCAATAAAATAGAACGATTCTCGAAACGGGAAATAACATTGAAAGGATGTTCTGCAACGATTCCCATAGGCAGACAGTACGCTGAAAATGTCTATTCCAAATTGACTACCAGAAGTATTACAACATAAACCACCTGCCGGGCAATCGGTCGTTTGCGGTCAGTTTCCGGCTTTCTGGCTATAAATCAGCTTATTTCTCTGGCTGATTGTCCATACACCATCTACGAAACGTACATTTTTCGTATCATCATCTTCCACATTCCATGCATAGCCTCCTGAAGGTAAGCCACGTCTCTCCAAAATCTCATTCGGTTGATCATCAGAGAAGAAAAGTTCCAGTCGTGTGGAATCGGGGCTGAACACAATGAAAGCAGAAGCAGTGCTTCCATCAACAGCTTCCGTCCGGATACCTTTTTCAAACAACCGGATGCAGTCTTGCTGCACTTCACACCATACATATCCGGCAGAGCCGATACAACCGTGTTCATCCCGATCACCTCCAAGTTTGGGAGATTGCGGATACTGGACTAATTTTGAAGCTTGCATCCCCGGTGTATATTTACCGGTATAGAATACTTCCAGAGTATCATTCAGAAGCAAGCCATCGACTTCTTCTTTATTCGTGTTCATCGTACTGAATGAAAGAGTATCATTCTTGTCTGTAACAATCGCCACTGTATTCATGGTCGCATCACAAACAATGCCTTTTGAACTTGTCATACCTGACGAGCAACTTCCCATGAAACACAAAACTCCTAATGCTGCCAATGCTGTTCTCATATCTTTTTTATATAATTGTTGGTTCTAATATCATGCAAATATAAAGGTTATATGGAAAAGATGTTATCCTAACAATCAGAATAACAAACAAGTTTGCTTTTATAGTATGTAATTCCGCATATATTTGATCCATTTGTCTATATTTGCATTACTGCGCAGTTGTGCAAAAGAAACTTTAAAACAGAAAGAGAGGAATTATGCCAGAGTTTGATTTTTCCCCAATAACAGAAGGGATTTATAATGTTATAGAGACAGAAGAAAAAGTATTAACCAGCCTGCCGGAAGAGACAATCACACAAAAACGTAACAGGCAGAATCGTACTATCAAACAAATTCTCGGCCATTTGATTGATTCCGCCTCAAACAATCATCAACGGATGATCAGGTTGCAATACAGTAAGGACCTGCTTTTCTTTCCTGATTATCGGCAGGATAATGATCTGTGGATAGCCTTGCAGGATTATCAGCATACGGACTGGAATAATCTGATTCAGTTATGGAAATTCTTTAATCTACATATCATTCAGGTAATAAAGTCGGTAGATCAAACAAAGCTTGATAGTTACTGGTGTGACTTCGAAGGGACAAAAATCACTTTAAAAGAAATGATAGAAGGATATTTAGATCATCTGAATCTCCATATTCAAGAAATTCACGAACTGATTTAGCAGCCTGTTTGCTATATGATATAGTAAAGGACAGAGATAAGAAGATTTATATTTTCTTATCTCTGTCCTTTCAGCAGATTGGATCATTGTATCTTAAATCTCCGGCCTTTCCGACATAATTAGCCATAAAAGTCAACATATTGTATGTTACCACTATTTCAAAATGAACAATATGCTTGTCAGATTTACTTCGCAGTCTGAAACAACAGGCTATTGCCATTGGTATCCATCCATTCCGCCATCAAGCGATAATAAGCCGGATATTCAGCCGGAGTTATCAATTGTTTTTTCAGTTTCAAGGTACGGATTATCTCTATCTTATCCTCCGCCTTTTTCACTGTAACTTCCATGATGCCGACAGCATTTTCAATCTTTTTGTTAGTCGGCACAACCACTGGTTTCATTCCTTCATCAATCTTTATGATATAGGTATAAGCCTCATCAGGCAAATACCGCAAAAGCAGGTTAACAGGACGAGTTGTATTCAGAGCCGTCACACGTCCATCATAACTTGCCCATCCACCGCGAGCCTGCGGTAAGTCGAATTTCCGATAACCATCAGCCAATGCCTTTCCGGTTTTATCGCTCACCCGCAAGGTATCAGTTCGTGAAACAACATGAGAAACCTGCTCTAAAATTATCGGCTGAGCATTCAGATCAACTACAGAAACAAAATTCTGTATATCAGCAATCCCCTTATTGGTCACAAACAATCCGCTGACAGCGGCAAGTCCGGCCGCATCTTTATCTTCTGTTTTAGGAAAAGCCGCTTTTATCTCCGCACGGATGCCTACCGCCTGTTGCAAGGCAACCAGCAAAGCAGCCTTCTCCGCTTCAGTTCCGTATGCCGAACGGATCACTTCGGAGACCGGATGCAAACGGTATCCGGTTTGCGACAAGGTCAGACGGCAATTTCCTAATCCTTCTACATAAGCAGTAAGTAACTCCTTCTTTTGTTCTGTGGTTTGTGCACTGGCAGTCAGCTTCTGTGCTAATTCGGAAACATCCTTTTCATTACTTTCCAGTTGTTGTTTTATCACTTTCAGTGCATCAGCCTTTGAAGCATAAGTGGACGCCACAACAGCCTGTACATTACCTGCCGGCAAAGAAACTTCAAGTGAATAAGGACGCGGTTGCACATTTTTCAGTGTCCAGGTCACTGTTTTCATGCCATCCGCAGTTTTCACCACCGGAGCAGCTTTTCCATTCAACCATTCATAATGCAGAGGTTTGCTTTCGGGCACTGACAGCGAAAACACATATTCCCTGATTGGGGAAAGCTCTTCCACCTGCTCGCACACATCCAGTTCGGGCAGATATCCCGGACGGGTAACGACGGAGTAGTCCAGATAAATGGTAGCTCCCAATTCCAGTCCCGTATGAACGACTACCATCTCTTTCAGACCATTATAAGCCGGAGCATCTGCCGCTACGGAAGGAAGCACCTCAACGAAGGCATTTTCGGGAGTCTTCACAATAGTACCGTCTTTCTGACGAGTATAAGAATCGTGTATCTTCAGTGTCTGAAACTCCGGATTGTAAATGATAAAACTCTCTCCATACACACGGTTCATCGCTGCATGAGTAAACAAAGTCAGCTCTTTTTGCACACGCATTTCCTGACTGCCGTCAGCGTGTAACGTATAAGCCTTGCTCAATTTCCCAAATTCAGCTTCGGATGCCGCTTTCACCGGAAATGCCAGAATCAACATCGCCAGCGTAACTATATAATAATATGTATTTTTCATTCTGCTCTACTTTTTAATCACCAAATATTCACCATACGCCTTGTGGGCATTCACAGCATTGCGGAAACTTTCCCAATCAGAAGCCTCATAAACACGCTTCTTCAAAGCCAATCGATTGTGGAGCAACACTTTATTTCCTTTCTGTACCAACGAACCTTCAAAATCGGCTCCCACTCCTTGCATGGTTTCATCCTTGACCGCACTCACCAGCTTGTATCCTGCCGGAAGCTGAACCGTTTCATCCAGTTCGACCAAACGGGAACAAGCATCTTTGAAACCATACTTGCGGTTTTCTACCGAAGTATCGATCCACATATAAGATCGTACCTGATTATAAAGGTTATTCATCACCATCGGACGGAAAAGCATCTCGCCCTCTCCTTTCAAGGCATAATCGGGTATTTCATAACGAAAAGTGATTTTAATAGGTGCAGCCTGATAGTCTTTGGGATTTTTTCCATAGTCTACGCTCAACAATCTGGCTTTGGGAGAGATGGCCAACAGCTGACGTTCCATCGTGCTTTTCCATTCGCTCTGAAAGCCGGTGGTAAAGATGCGACGGATATTGCTGTCACTCTGTCCTTCGGCTGTAAGGGTAAAAGTACCGCGTAGTGTACCATCTGCTTCCAAGCGGTTGTCGGCTTTGATACGTACATAATGGTTTTCGGGAGCCGAAACCGGAGTGATACACAAATCAGAACCTTCGGGCACACCCGGCAGATAGTTCTGCTGCTGTTCGGCACTGCTCCATAACTCGCGGCAGAAAGGAACCCATGTCGGATCAAGAGGCATATATGTTCCATTGCTCAGTTTCACCACTGCCACACAATGATTAAAATGGTCGGCAGGAATACTTTCTACCCGACTGCCTGCCATCGTCATGGCAGGATAGGCTTCGAAACCAGCCATGCGCAAGAACGAAATCAGTGTACCTGCTATATCTTTGCAGACTCCGCAACGATCAGTATAATTCATTTTAGTATTATGAAGTGTAAATCCTTCTCCTTTTCCCATCGAGATGCCGGAATAGCGGATGTTATCTGCCACCCAATGAGTCAACACAGCTATTTTTTCCATTTCGGTCTTCTTGCCTTTTATCAGTTCATCCACTTTTTTCTGCGCTTCGGGCAATGGATCAAAACTACCATAATCTTCATTCACTTTATTGAACCACAACGACTTGTCTTTCCACTGGGGAGTGGAAGACATCATCAGTTTGGGAGCTGCATCGAAAAGGTCTACCATGTTTGGCTCTTTAACGAAAGGCATCATATCATCCATCGCAAAGCTATATTTCTTGCGACCGTCTTCATAACGCATGGATGATGCGCACTCACCCTGATAGAACTGAAACTGAAGTTCCTTCTCCATCGGAATGCTTACTACATAAACTTTACGTACAGTAGGAGTGCTGCTCCAAAAAGGAACAATATCATAAAACTGTCCGCGCATAGGCGGAATAAAGCGTGATTCATCTTCATTACCGGCTGCAAGCAACGCATAGGTAAAGCCTTTCTTGGCTATTTCGTAATCCACAATATCACCCGGCTGCAAGGCGCCCACTTCAATCATGATTTGTCTTGCGCCCCAATAAATAGCACGCGCAGGAGCAGCATAATCACAGGTTTTCCTGACATCAAGTTCATCTACTTTTCCATTGGCACGATGGATGGTTACACGTTTAAATTCGGCATAAGCAGTCAAAGGGTCATAATCGTATTTAATCACCCGATTATCCACTGCTCCCCTCGGAGTCTGTACCTTTATCACTTTGCATACAGCAAACGACCCTTGTCCTGTAGGCTGGACAGATACCGATGTACTATCCAACAGTGTCACACAATCAGATGCTTCGTAAGTCTTCCCCTTCGCAGCCTGTTCATAAGGTTTCCAGCTTTGAGCCAATGACGCAGCCGAAACAAGAAGGCAGCAAAGGAGTGATACTAATAGTTGTTTTCTCATGTTTTTCACTTACATTTTATTTATAGAAACAAATGTAAGTAAAATCTTTGGAATCTATTTATTTTGTGCTAAAGCAATTATCATTTTTCCTGCCTCAATACAACAAATTACTACATCACCTTACTTACAAAAACAAATGACCTATTTGAAATATTTAAATATTTATCCTGAATTTATATCTAGTTTCTAACCAATCCTCCGTTTCTCACCGAGAAATGCCCTCTTGGTTTTAAAGAAATGGGGCGTTGGTTTTAAAGGAACGACCCGTTGGTTTTAAACCAAAAATAGAAATTTATAACTGTTTGATATACTGTCTTTTACAAAACACACAATAACGTTCTTCAGCATATTTTATTTTTCTCAACAAATAGATTGAATTTTAAAATTATAATTGAGGTGAAGTATGGAATATGTCTTTACATCTTAGTTCTAGAATCTCATTGCTATATTTGAAAGAGTACAATGAAAATTGAAAAAAGACTGAAATGTAGATGAAAATGGAACTTCTCCTAATAATCATAACCCAGGATGCCTATATTGGACAACGATTTACTAAAAGATCATCCTATCTTTGCAGCATATATGATAAAACAGCAAATACCATGAAAGAACCTTTTCAAATACCGACTTCCGAAGATATAGAGAATCTGATAGGAACAGACCTTTATGATGTATGGAACTCACTCTGCCAGCGCATCGAGAAGAGCTACGAAATGGAGCTACTTTGGAACCATGGCGGCAAAGCGTGGACGTATGAATACAAATACCGCAAAGGCGGTAAAACCCTCTGTGCTTTATATGCGAAGGAAAAGACTCTGGGATTTATGGTTATCTTGGGAAAAGATGAACGTGCCAAATTTGAAATTCAGCGGGGACAGTTTTCAAACGAGGTACAAATGATCTATGATGCAGCTACCACTTTCCACGACGGCAAATGGATCATGTTTGAATTAAAAGACACAAAACTATTCAATGATATGGAACGGCTTCTGCTTATTAAGCGAAAACCAAACAGAAAAGCAGAGTAAAGGAAGGAAAAGGAAGCTATTTTTTCATAGCTTCCGCTCTCATATCTTTAGGCATTTTCTCCAGTGCATACCAGTAAGCTGTACGAGGCATTGCAGAACGATGCTTCGTAACAAAATCTCATTAATTTCTACGAGAACGATACGCCCATTCGCAGGCTACAACTGCTTCTTCCCAAAAGCCCGACTACCACAGTTGCTCACACTATTGAAAAATATCCGGTTTAGATTCACCTTTTACCTCCTGCCAGGATACAAACATCCTTTTTGTATCTTTGCCGGATACAGAATAAGAATGAAAAGAGAAATCCTATATCAGAGGATAGCCGGTACCATCGCCTGGCAAACAGACACACTTTTCTATATATTAACAGGTACAGATATCCGGATAAATCAACATTTACGCACAGGAAATGAGATAAAGAGAGAGATAACAGTCAGAATACAACCGTAATACCATGCATATCTGTGAAGTAAAAAAATAAAATACAAAGAAACGATTACTCCACACGCAAAGTATTCCCTTTAATCCTTCCCAGAATTTTAGGGAACTGCCAAAAGAACAATAACGTGCAACAGATGGCCGCAGTCGCATCAGATATAGCCTCAGCTGCATACACTCCGGTTACTCCCATAAAGTTCGGCAAAATTAACGCCAGCGGAATCAACAGGATAGCTTTACGCAACAGAGCAATGAAGATAGAGATTCGGGCCTGCCCCAATGCAACGAACATATTCTGACAGGCACGTTGCAAGCCGAAGATGGTCATGCCACCCAAGAAAACGGGCATTGTCCAACGTACAGTTTCTATCAGTCTTTCATCACTGGTGAAAGCAGAGGCAACCGTCGAAGGGAAGAGAATCATGAAAAGCATCAATATCAAATTGAAGGAAAACATGGTTACCAGCACAATACGGAAGCAATCTTTCACACGCTGCTTGTCACCATGCCCGAAGTTATAACTTATAATCGGAACGAATCCTTGCGCAAATCCGGTCAGCGGTACACTGGCAAACTGCATCGAACTTTGCAGAATCGTCAATGCGCTGATGTAGATATCTCCAAATTCCTTCAGACTGCTATTGAGGACAAACCCAACCAGACTTTCCGTACTTGCCATAATGAAGGGGGATACTCCTAAAGCTAATATGGAAAGGATAATCTTCCGGTCCAGTCCCATATATCGTTTCTCCAAAGGCAGAGAGGCACGTCGGGAAAAGAGGAAACTTACCACCCACACCGCACTGCATACTTGGGAAAGTACCGTAGCCAAAGCAGCACCTTTCACGCCCATGTCAAACCAGAAAATAAAAATAGGATCAAGAATGATGTTCAATAAGGCTCCGATCAGAACTGAAAACATGGCAATGGCAGGACGTCCCTGGGCATTGATAAAGCTATTCAACCCTGTGGATATTTCGACAAATATCGTTCCCAAGAGATAAATGGAAAGATAGTCAACCGCATATTCCAAGGTGTTTTCCGAAGCTCCTGTAAAGAGGAGAATAGGTTCCATAAAAGTATATGCGATGACAGAAGTCAGCAAAGTAAACAATATCAGCAGAACAAACCCGTTTCCCAATATCTTTCCGGCTCGTACACGGTCGCCCTGTCCGAGTGCAATGGCAGCCAACGGAGCACCACCGCCGCCGACAATTGCCGAAAAAGAAGAAATCAGTATAATGAGAGAGGTAGTCACCCCTACACCCGCCAGCGCATCGGTGCCAATTCCCGGAATATGCCCGATGTATATACGGTCCACAATGCTATAAAGCAGATTGACAAATTGTGCAGCCACTGCCGGGAGTGCCATCTTGAAAACAAGCGGTAACATACGTTCTGTTCCCAGCCGTTCTTCGTATTTATTGTTCATTCCAAACTTCTTTTTCTAAAATCGGCTGCAACATAGATAAAAAACTTCAATTTTTATCTATATTGTGATAAAAATTGAAGTATAATCTTTCCTTCTGACCGCATGACAGTTTTTGGCATGTGGCGCCATTTCTAACATTCTGCCTGCTTCGTTTCTATTCAAAAGAGAGATTTTCTACATGTTCTCCAACAAAGATACCAGCCATATCTCCGGTTTTATACCATTTCGGCTTCCCAGGCATGTCGTCTGTAATCTTTCGCCCATTGACCACAAGATTCACAAACCTGATACCAGATATCTTGTGATTCTCATCATACCCTGCAATGATCGACAAGTTTTCACCCGATCCATTGTAAGTAACATCCTTAACAAGCACATTCTGAATACCTCTGCCGGTAGAGACACAATACTTCGGATTGAAACTGATTCTGAAATTCACAAGCTGTCCGTTACGAAAATCTTCAATCCGAATATTCTCGAACGTAATATTACGCACCAATGTATTGTCGCCTGGATTTATTGCCAGACATCCCTGATAATCAATCTGTTTTTCTGCCTGATCAAGAATGTCGATATTCCTAAAAGTGACGTTCTGCACTGTATCCATGCCGTTCGGATCTCCATGTCCTCCGATATTGATTGGATGAGCCACGTCAGCCCAAAGTGTCGCATTTTTCACCAATACATTATTGCTTCCCCCTTTAAATCCTTGCGTAGAAGCATAAACTGCGGCACAGTCATCACTATTACGACAGAAAACCCCATCTAATATCACGTTACTGCTTGAGAAAACATCCATTCCGTCGCCCCAACCATAATAGCTGATTGATTTCACATTCGTCAACTCTACCGAATCGCATTGTCCTATGGGGAGTTGCGAAACCACAATTCCGTCGATCCTGACATTTTTAGAACGTCTGACCCAAACACCGGCTCCCCTGCCATCAGGGTGTACCTCGCCTCTCCCGAAAATATTCACATCATGTGCTCCTTCCGTGAATATATTGCCATAAACACGAGCTCCCCCATCGATATAAACAGTAGTTCCTGAGGGGACAAATAGAGTATCATTAGGAAGAGATTATGCACACCGGGACCAAAATAAATCAAATTGGACCCTTTTTTTTTCTTGAGAGCCCTTTGGATTTCTTTATCGGAAGGACGAAATTTATCAATCGGATTCGCAAAAAGATGAAGATTGTGAAAAATATCTCCATTGACCTCTACTGAGAGATTGCGAGGACGCGAAAGTGAGAATGTCACTGTGTCTCCAACACAATCCGGTGTTATCTTATAGCTTAAAGAACGTACTCTCGCACTATTGACTCTCTCTTTGTTGCTGATTACTCGCACATCTACCATTCCGTCAAAATCGAAATAAGCAATGGAGGCAACCTCCACGTTATGCCCTTTTTCATCAACCCTATCAACTTTAACAGGATAAACGTCAACGGGCAACCACGGTCCGCTACCCTGACGCACTTCCACAGAAAAATCGTTTAAGGTTTTCACCCCGACCCCAGCAGGGTATGTGACTACCTCTGCGTTAAGCGAATGCATAGCCAATAACGCCAATGAAAGAAGTATCGCTTTTGGATAATTCATATTCTTTGATTTTAAATTTGATATTGAAATTTATTAAACACTCTAATTTGAATACGTTTTGACTATAAAAAGCGCCCAACAGAAGAATGAATATTTTTACTTTTATAAAATAGAGAAATAAAGCGGAAATATGTAATCACAGAGAGAAATAAATATTTCAAACGGTAAATAACAACTCACTGAAACGCATCGTAACGAACTAATCCCAGTCTCTCTTAAAATTAATTTGCTGTATGCAATCATCTAATGCTCGGTTTATATAACCTTATTCGTCTGACAACTGTTGAACTTTCGTCTGACAACTGTTATTCTTTCGTCTAACAACTGTCAGACGAAAAAGAAACAACTGTCAGACGAATAAAACATTGCAGCATTAATCTTACATCCATTAAACATAAAAAGTAAATCTACGTAAACTCGGAACTAGTTCATAACGGTGCAGGAACGAACGAATATCGGGCAACGGAGTAAATCAAAGCAGCACAGAAAAGATATGGAAATCTCCATAAGAATACAAACAAAGAAAAAGAACCACCTAATGAATCTTTGACTATTCCTTTTCGTATCTTTGTGGAAAGTCGTATCAAAAAGGTACGAATATAAACTATAAAACTTAGAATGAAATGGAAAATATTACCGGACAGAACAACGAATTTACATTAATATTCCCACATAACAGAATTGATTGCACTTCTTCTCAGAATGACAAATTCAATAAGATTATTAATCAGGCCAACATCACAATCACAGGAAACAACAATCGTATCTCAATGTATTTCGACACTGAAGAAAGTGCGGAAGAATTGCTGCTTAGCAACGGATTTCTGCTAATCGTAAAAGGAGATAATAATATCGTAAATATGGGAACAATCATCCTACGATATTCTACCATATTAGGTATGACAGGATTGAAACTAATCATCGGACAGCTGCCGGGACTGGGTGCCGGTGTTTCAAGAACAGCCAACAATTGCCGGATAGATATCGGAAACCGTGTTGTAATCAATGGGGTTACATTGTATTTGCAGGAAGATGACTCATATGTTAGTATTGGAGATGACAGTCAGTTAAGCTGGGGAATTGATATATGGTGTACTGATGCACATACAATAACAGATTTAAAGGGTGAACCGATCAATTTTGCCAAGTGCATAGAAATCGGCAAGCATGTATGGATAGGGAAAGATAGCAAGATTGGCAAGAATGTGAAGATAGCGGACAACAGTATCGTTGGTTGGGGAAGCATCGTAACAAAAGAATTTAATGAGCCGAATGTAATCATTGCAGGTATACCGGCCAAAATTGTCAAGCGAGGGATAAATTGGGACCGGAGATGTATCAATAAGTATCTAAAAGAAAGATTATAAAAAGGAAGCTCCAATAGGATCTATGAAACATAGATTTTATTGGAGCTTCCATTCTATGTCGCTATGATACTTTTTATTTCATAAGTTCCTCCATATCCCCATTCATGATATGAGGCAAATAATGAGCTATCTCATCAGTACTCCAGTCCCACCATTTCAATTCCTGCAATTGCGCAATCGTATCTTCGTCAAAACGCATCCGGATTTTCTTCGCAGGGGTCCCGCCTACTATCGTATAAGGAGGTACATCTTTGGTGACTACTGCCCTCGACGCAATAATCGCTCCGTCACCGATATGTACGCCCGCCATGACAACAGCCTCATAACCAATCCATACATCGTTTCCAATCACTATATCCCCTTTATTATCCCATGCCGAAGTGATATTTCCCTTATCCAACTGCCACTCCTCAAAAAATATAGGAAACGGATAATTCGACAAAGAATTCAACGTATGATTCGCGCTGTTGAAAAGAAACTTAGCTCCACAGGCTATCGAACAGAATTTCCCTATCATCAGCCGGTCTCCATTGACAGGATAATGATATAAAACATTGTTCTTCTCAAACTGAACAGGATCAGTTACAAAATCATTGTATATGGTGTAGTCACCAACCTTTATATGAGGATTATTGATAACAGCATTCAGATAGACAGTCTGAAGGTCATTGGTACGCGGATAAATATTTGTATTCATTGTAATTGCTTCTTTATAAGGTTTCTTTAATAAAATAATAAAATATCGGGTGACCTGTTTAGCCACATAAGACTCGAACAACAGATTTCACCATTGTCCATCATCCATATAGAGCGAAGCTATTTACAACGTTGCCATTTCATTGCGTTAAAAAAATAAGGTTCATATCACATAACAAATGTACAGGATAATTTTGAAAATCAGATGCAAGGATCTAAAAATTATCCCGTATATTTGCTGTATACCATTTATATCGTCACTATAAACCTTTAGCATCATGGCAACTTATACTCATTTCGGCAAACAACCGGATGTACTGAAACATCTGATACTTTGCGAAGTTCTTCGGAACGAGCATCCACAAGTCTATGTAGAAACAAATTCTGCCTGTGCCATCTACCCGATGCAGCAGACTTCGGAACAGCAATATGGCATTTACTATTTCTTAGAAAAAACGGTAGAGGAAGACAATCAAGTTCTAAAGGACTCCATTTACTATAAGATAGAAAGTGCAGAAATGCAGAAAGGATACTATTTAGGTTCTCCGGCTTTAGCAATGGAGGTATTAGGAAGACAGGCACAAAGATTTCTATTCTTCGATATAGAAAAGAGTGCTTTGGATAATGTGGAACGCTATGCGAAGCAAGCGGAACTACAGACATCCGTCCACCTATATAATACTGATTCTCTCGAAGGAGTCATGAAGTTACTGCCATCACTCCCCAAAGATTCTTTCATTCATATCGATCCTTATGAGATAGATAAGAAAGGAACATCGGGACTAACCTATCTGGATATATTAATAGAGGCTACCCAGTTAGGAATGAAGTGTTTACTATGGTACGGCTTTATGACTCAACATGACAAAAGCCATCTGAACTCATACATCACGACCCGACTAGAAGAGGCAAGGATTAAAGACTATATTTGTGCAGAACTGATAATGAGCTCTATCAGACAAGACACCGTATTATATAATCCCGGTATCATAGGCAGTGGCATCCTGGGCACCAATTTATCACAGAAATCAAATACAGCCATTCTTGATTACAGTGATATACTGGTCCGCCTCTACCAATACGCAAAATACAAGGATCATGACGGCAGCTTATACAGAGACATTATCGGCAATCCACCGGAAACCTGAGCCGAAAACAAAGAGTCGCAAAAATAGGAAATACATCAATCTTCCCACTAAATATGTATTCCATATCGGTGCTTCACTTCCGCCATCACAAACGTACTTTCCAGCGAACCCAGGCTATCAATGGTTCCCAATACATTCAGAATAAACTCCTGATAATATTTCATATTAGGAGCATGGATCTTCAGCAAGTAATCGTAACTGCCCGATATATTATAGCATTCGGTCACTTCGGGAATGTCCTGTATGATTCGGGTAAACTCAGCCGCAATGTCCCTGTTCAGCCGCCTTAGCTTGACACTGCAAAAGACCACAAAACCCTGATTCAGCTTTTCGGCATCCAGCACAGCGATATACTTCTTTATATATCCCCCACTCTCCAAACGTTTAAGGCGCTCGAAAACAGGAGTCGATGAAAGACTGACCCGCGCAGCCAACTCTTTGGTCGTCAACCGCGCATTCTCTTGCAAAGTACGGAGTATCTGCAAATCCACTTTATCTAATTTCTCAAAAGTATCCATAAGAAAAATATTCTTCTAACAGGTGATTTTTAAGAATAAAGCAGTTGCTTTATTCTGTATAACGATACAAAAATAGCATTATTTTCTATATTTCTACTATATATTGTTCGATATATCTGCATCCCATAACTTTGCAAGAAAATAAAGAGAGAATATCAAACTTAAAAAGCATACGATTATGGAAAGAAAGAATTTACACTTTGAGACATTACAGGTTCATGTAGGACAGGAACAAGCAGATCCGGCAACAGACGCACGCGCAGTACCTATTTATCAGACCACTTCTTATGTATTCCACAATTCCGCTCATGCAGCCGCACGTTTCGGCTTGCAGGATCCGGGCAATATCTACGGCCGCCTGACCAACTCCACCCAAGGAGTTTTTGAAGAACGTGTAGCCGTCCTCGAAGGAGGCGTAGCAGGTCTGGCAGTTGCCTCCGGTGCCGCCGCTATTACTTATGCTTTCGAAAACATTACTCGTGCAGGCGACCACATCGTAGCTGCCAAAACAATTTACGGAGGAAGCTATAACTTACTGGCACATACTTTGCCCAATTATGGCGTTACCACCACTTTCGTTGATCCGAGCGACCTTTCCAACTTTGAGAAAGCGATTCAGGAGAACACCAAAGCCGTATTTATCGAAACACTCGGAAACCCGAATTCCAATATTATAGACATAGAAGCGGTATCTGAAATTGCTCACCGTCACAAAATACCTTTGATTATAGACAATACGTTCGGCACTCCCTACTTAATCCGCCCCATCGAACACGGAGCAGACATTGTAGTGCACTCCGCAACCAAATTCATTGGCGGTCATGGCAGTTCCTTGGGAGGAGTAATCGTTGACTCCGGTAAATTCGACTGGGTAGCTTCGGGTAAATTCCCACAGTTGACAGAGCCCGATCCGAGTTACCACGGAGTACGCTTTGTAGACGCTGCCGGTCCGGCTGCTTACGTCACCCGCATTCGTGCCACTTTGCTACGGGATACGGGAGCAACGATCAGTCCGTTCAATGCCTTCATCCTGCTGCAAGGGCTGGAAACACTTTCTTTGCGTGTAGAACGTCATGTAGAAAACGCGCTAAAAGTGGTGAACTTCCTGAATAATCATCCGAAGGTGAAGAAAGTCAATCATCCGTCACTCTCCGATCATCCGGATCATGCACTCTATCAACGCTATTTCCCGAATGGTGCAGGCTCCATCTTTACGTTTGAAGTAAAAGGAGGACAGGAAGAAGCACACCGCTTCATCGACAGTCTGGAGATTTTCTCGTTGCTGGCCAATGTAGCTGACGTGAAATCACTAGTCATCCATCCGGCAAGTACCACACACTCGCAACTTAATGCGCAGGAACTTGCAGAACAGGAGATTTATCCGGGCACTGTACGTCTATCCATCGGAACAGAACATATCAATGACCTGATAGCCGATCTGGAACAGGCACTCGCCAAAATCTGACATTAGATTCTAACCTATTTGTCTGTTAAAATGTGATTGACAACAAGACGCAATGAAGATTCGGGGATTGAACTTTCCATCACTATGATACGTTATAACAATATAACATTAAAACATTGCAGTTATGGAGAAATATTTAATACACAGCAACGAACTGCATCTGATAGACGCAGGGAAAATCCACCAGGCAGTAGAGAAAATGGTGGAGTCACTCGATCTTGCCGCAGGATCAACCAGTAATTTTGATCTCTATCAGGTAGTAGAAAGCTACTTTAAGGACCTTGAAAAAAGAAGGAAAATCAACCATGTACTGGGGATCAAAGAAGACCGATATGAATTTGCAGAAGACTTCGGCATCAAATAAAAAAGAAATTTTCCAATCACACCAGACAATTTGTTCATATAAAACGAGAGAGTCTCACCGAAGTGAAACTCTCTCGTTTTAGTATATATCTTATAGTGATCAGTTTCCCTGATGCACGGTAAGTTGCGGGAACGGGAAGTTGATGCCTTTTTCATTAAAGGTTTCATAAATAGTCTTGTTTATATCAAAATAAACTCCCCAGTAATCTGCCGTATTCACCCACACACGGGCTACCACATTCACACTGCTGGCATCCAGCGCATGAAGGGCAATAAACGGGGCGGGGTCGGTCAGAATACGCTTGTCGGCCGTCAGTATATCACGGACAATCTGCTGTACCTTATTATAATCTTCTCCATAATCCACGCCAACAATCCATTCTACACGGCGCGTTGTCTGTGTATTATAGTTTGTCACCACTCCGCTGCTCATTGCACCGTTCGGTATATAAATCACTTTATTATCTCCGGTAGTCAAAATGGTGTGAAATATCTGTATTTCCTTGACCGTTCCGGAAACTCCCTGACTTTCAATCCAGTCTCCTACCTTATAAGGCTTGAAGAGCAATACGATCAGTCCGCCGGCAAAGTTCTGCAAGTTACCGGACAACGCCATACCGACAGCCACACCGGCAGAAGCCAACAGGGCTGCAAAAGAAGTTGTTTCGACTCCCAGAGCACCGACTACGGAGATAATCAACAGAATGGTCAGCAGAATATTTACCAGACTCTTCACAAAAGTCTTGATGCTTATATCCACCTTTCTCCTGTCCATCAGACGTCCGACAAATCGGTTGAGCATCGAGATGAGGAAGCGTCCGACAATGAAGACAAGGGTTGCAATCAGGATGCGTTCTCCGGCACGGATACCGAAATCTACCAATTGCTGGGTGATCAGAGAAAGCTTATCCAATCCGTCCGCATTGGCTATCGCTTCTTCCATTAATTTATCTGCGACGATTTGTGTAGAATCCGCAAGCTGTGTTGCTGTCGCTTGAAATAATAGTAGCATAATTTGATAATTATATTAAAATGAATAAATAGCTGACTTGTCATATTTCAACAAACTACAAAGTTATATTGTTTTTAGCAAATCTAAAAGTTTTTTTTGCTTTCCTCCCGCAAAAGCAGTAATTTTGCCAACGATTCACTAAGTAGGGGTGCCTTAACATGACGGGCTGAGAACATACCCATAGAATCTGAACCGGGTAATGCCGGCGTAGAGAACTAATTAATAAGCAAGATGAAAAAAATGATGATGATGGCCGTCGCCTTATTGGGCGCAGGCTTCCCTGTCCATGCACAAACGAGTGCAAAGGATAGTCTGAAAGTAATCAACCTGCAAGAAGTGCAGGTAGTATCCACACGTGCTACAGCAAAAACTCCCGTAGCATTTACCAATATAGGCAAAGCCGAACTTAAAAAAGTGAACTTCGGGCAGGATATTCCCTACCTGCTGAGCATGACTCCTTCCACGCTGACCACATCGGATGCGGGATCGGGCATCGGCTATACGACTCTTCGTGTACGAGGCACTGACGGCACGCGTATCAATATCACTGTAAACGGCATCCCGATGAACGATGCCGAAAGCCACAACCTGTTCTGGGTAAATATGCCCGACTTCTCTTCTTCCGTAAAGGATATGCAAGTGCAACGTGGCGCAGGAACATCGACCAACGGCGCCGGTGCCTTCGGAGCCAGTGTCAATATGCAGACCGAAGGCGCGTCCATGAAACCGTATGCCGAGTTCAACGGTTCCTATGGTTCTTTCAACACCCACAAGGAAACTGTAAAAGTGGGAACCGGACTGCTGAACAATCACTGGACATTCGATGCCCGACTTTCCAACATCGGTACGGACGGATATATTGACCGTGCCTCCGTCAATCTCAACTCTTACTATCTGCAAGGGGGATATTTCGCCGAAAATACGTCTGTCAAACTGATCGCATTCGCAGGAAAAGAAAAGACGTATCATGCCTGGGGATATGCTACTAAAGCAGAAATGAAAGAACACGGAAGACGGTATAACCCTTGCGGCGAATATACCGGGGACGATAATGAAAAACATTATTATGCCGACCAGACGGATAACTATCTGCAAAAGAATTATCAACTCCTTTTCAACCATACTTTCTCCACCGCATGGAATCTGAACGTAGCTCTGCACTACACCAAAGGTGACGGCTACTATGAGGAATATAAAGAAGACAGATCTTTCGTAGAATACGGTCTGAAACCTTTTACAACAGACGGAAAAGAAATTTCGGAAAGCGATCTGGTCCGCCAGAAGAAAATGGATAATAAGTTTGGCGGAGGTGTTTTCTCCCTCAATTATACCAACCACCGACTAACGGCATCTTTGGGCGGAGGCATCAATCAATATCGGGGCAATAACTTCGGGAAAGTGACTTGGGTAAAGAACTACATCGGCGCACTATCTCCCGACCATGAATACTACCGCAACCAATCGAAGAAAACCGACGGTAACATCTATCTGAAAGCAAGCTACGACCTTACCGGAGGACTAAGTGCCTATGCCGACCTGCAATACCGGCACATCGACTACACCATCGACGGAGCAAATGACAAATACGACTGGAATAAAAGTGCGTTGCGTCCGCTGGCCGTAGACAAGAAATTCGACTTTTTCAACCCGAAAGTCGGACTGAACTGGAATATCAACTCCAACCACCGTGTCTACGCTTCTTTCTCCGTAGCTCAAAAAGAGCCGACAAGAAATAATTATACGGATGGTGATCCCGACAGTTATCCGAAAGCAGAAAAGCTGCTCGATTACGAAGCCGGATACACATTCGCCAATCATTGGCTGACAGCAGGCGCCAACTTCTACTACATGGATTATACCGACCAGCTTGTCCTCACCGGAGCTTTGAACGATATCGGTGAAGCACTGACAGAAAACGTTCCGGACAGTTACCGGATGGGAATCGAACTGATGCTAGGTATCAAGCCCTGTAAATGGTTCCAATGGGATATCAATGCGACATGGAGCAAAAACCGTATCAAGAATTTCGTAGAAAACATTCCCATTTACGATGGCTGGAACTTACTGGACGTCGTAAGCGTTTCTCATAAGAGTACTCGCATCGCCTTTTCACCGGATTTCCTGCTGAACAACCGTTTTGCTTTTACCTATCAAGGATTCGAAGCAGCCCTTCAATCCCAATTTGTCGGCAAGCAATATATGACAAATGCAGAAGTGGAAGCATTGACTCTGGATAAGTATTTCGTGAGCAACCTAAATCTGGCCTATACATTCAAACCCCGAAAAGTGGTGAAAGAAGTAACTATGGGTGTGACCGTCTACAACCTCTTCAACGAAGAATACGAGAACAACGGTTGGGCATCCAGTTCTTACGACAAGGATGTGAATCACAGAATAGATTCTGCCGGATACGCTGCGCAAGCGGGTACAAACGTTATGGGTCATGTCTCTTTCCGCTTTTAACAATAACTATTCAAACAGACAAGCCAGAAGCCGCCAACATGGAACGCGGCTTCTTATTTCCTCATTTTCTCTTCCATATATTTGGAAGGAAGCACCCCAAACTGTGCAACGAACTGCTTACGGAAGGAAATCATCGAATCATACCCTACCATTTCCGCCACTTCTGTCAGACTGCTATATCGCCCGCTCATGATAATAGAGGCAGCTTTACTCATCCGTACTCCATGAATCACCTCTATAATCGACAAACCAGTTTTCTGCTTAACCTTGCGATAAAGGGTCGGCTGGCTCATATTCAATTTGTCCGTCAGCACTTTTATTGTAAAATTCCGGTTTGATAAATTTTCTTCTATAATCTGAAGCATTTTAGGCATAAAAACATCCTGAACATCTTCTGAAGATTCCAGTACCTCTTCATCCAGCATAAGAGTTTTCGCATAAAGTTTTCTTAACAGATCACGTTGTTCTATCAACGCTTTCACCTTCTCTTTCAATAACTCCGGATTAAAAGGTTTCATTATATAGTCATCTACCCCTATTTGTAAACTTTTCAACCGGTCAGCATCCTCTGCTTTAGCTGTTAAAAAGATAACCGGTATATGAAAAGTCCGCTTATTTTCACGAATCTCCCGACTACATTCAAACCCATCTTTAACAGGCATCATTATATCAGATATGATTAATTTAGGTATATATTTATCAGCCATAGCCACCCCTTCTTCTCCATTTCCAGCCTCAATAACATTATAATCTTCTTTAAATAGACTGCATAAATATTCTCTCATCTCATCGTGGTCCTCTATAATCAACAAAAATTCCTTATTATTTTTCGCTCTGTTAACGGGCTCTTCCATAGTCTCATTCTTTTCTTCTACTACTTCTTCCATCGGACGTTCTTCTACCGGACACTCTTCCAACAAATCCCCCTTCATCGGATCAGGTACCATTTCATATTCCCCCGGCGCAAAATGAGAAAGCCCCATCGGAATGTGCAGAACGAATCGGCTGCCTTCTCCAACACGACTGGTCAACGTTACAAATCCATGATGTAACCCCATCGTATGCTTTACAATATGTAATCCAAGACCTATTGACGTGGAATATTGCGGGATACGTTTCCCTGTTACAAACGAATCAAACACGTGCTGTTGCAAATCATCAGGTATCCCAACTCCATTATCAGACACTGTTACAAGGCAATAAGGTCTTCCGTCAATTTCCGCCTCTGACACAGCCAGTTCAATACGTCCATTCTGAGAAGTGTATTTAAAGGCATTTGATAACAAATTTTGAACAGCTGATTCTATTTTCGCCACATCCACCCATAAATACAAAGGCACTGTATCTACCTGGACCAAAAATTCCCGCTTCTTGACCATAGCCATTTGCAGAAAAGGATTAGCCACCCGGCTAACAATCTCCTTTATATCCGATTCTGACAAATGAAGTTTTATCATGCCTCCCTCTATCTTCTGTACATATAGCAGACGATCAACCAGTGTCTGTAGAGAAAGACAATTCTTGTGCAATCTGCTAAATGAATCAAACCAATTATCCGATGGGGTAATGGACTTCATTATATCATGTATAGGAGCAAGTATCAAAGTAAGAGGAGTTCTTAACTCATGAGCAGCATTCATAAAAAAGTTCTCACGTTCTTCCCGTATATGCCGTTCTGCGTTTCTCTCCAAATTTGCAATCGTCAGTTCATGTTTCAATTGAATCATTTTTTTGAAACGACGTTGCCGCCGCAACAAACTATAGAAAATATAACCAACCAAAAATAAAACCGAGAAAATCAAAAGCAAACGAAACCAAACGGTCTGGCTCCAATGTGGAAGGATTGTTATCGGCAATGCAGTAACGTCTCCTTCCGTATTATTAGGGAACAATGTTTTGACTTCAAAAATATAATAACCGGCAGACAAGTTGGTAAACGAGACCTTACCCGCTTCAGAAACAATCCAATCTTTTTGATATGGATATAACCGATAGCTATATTTTTGCAGATCCTTCGAAAAAGCCAGATTATTGAAAAGGAGAGAGAAATCACGGTTTGCATTGACCAGTTCCAAATGGTCAATTGATGCAATATTTGAGTCCAAAACAACTTGCCCTTTTATCTTCTCACCTATATTGATTTGCTTATTATCGACTTCCAATCCAGTTAAAAGAGTTTTGCTGGCAATGGTGGCAGATGTCAGTATTTCCGGTTCAAAATAAGTTAAGCTCTTGTTATTTCCCCAAAATAAAGTATTCTTAAACAACATCACAGATTTATTGCTACTAGAAATATAATAGTTGTAGAAGACATGTTGTTGTCGGCTATATCTTGAGATACCGGATATACTCCCCAACCAAATACGCTTCTTCTCATCTTCCACTATACAATCTATACAATCATTACAAAGTCCATCTTTTACTGTATAAAAAGACGTTATCCTATCTTCGCCCACAGGAATGATTCCAAATCCATTTTTATAACCCACATATACAGTTCCGTCAGTACCAGTCAGTAAAGCACTAACTACACGAGCTCCTATATTTTCTTTTTCTTCATATCCATGAACCATCTTTAATGGACGAACATTGACCTGTGATAATCGTACAATACCTTTTGCTGTCCCTATCCAGATATTCCGCTGTTTATCTTCACAAATAGCAGTGACCCATGGCTCTGCATCTTCTTTCAAGGCTTCACGCAATGAGAATAATTCAAAATGACCTGTCTGATGATCAAATAAGTACAATCCGGCAGAAGTGCATACCCAAAACCGATAACGGGAGTCAATCATTAAGGCCACTATATAGGAGTTTACCTTTTTCCCTAAATGATTGAGCGGATATATATGGAAAGAATTGGAACTCCAGTCATAACAAATCAAGTTTCCGGAAGCATTTCCAAACCATAAATTAGAACATGAATCTTTGATTGCACAAAACACCGGGACTTCCTTTTGATTGCCCACAGGAGAAAAGTTCAGCGGTCGCGATTTA
>OODP01000332.1_pt1 | contig 45509 bp, 28 predicted proteins | sample 1671011 | NCBI WGS metagenome assembly OODP01 (sample SAMN06348113, study PRJEB24527) | human gut metagenome | biome: human gut; feature: ankylosing spondylitis patient; material: feces | host: Homo sapiens | place: China | collected 2015-10
GAAATAGAAAACATCTATTCCATTTATTTTAGAATGGCAATGAAAAAGGAATTCATGTTGAAATATACCGGTCGTCGATTTATAGTAATCTTTGTATAGTTATTTTGTCGTATACTGTTTTTTGCCATTGTTTGGAAATAAGTAAAATAGTATTAGTATATGAAAAAGGGAGTAAGATAAATGGTTGATATACAGTGCTGAATGAATGCTTTTTTACCTCGGTGATGAACCCCTTCTTCCTCGGTGATGAAGGGGGTGTTCCTCACCGAGGAAGGAGGGGTTCATCGGTGTCCTTCAAGGTGTTCATCGGTGAGGGGAAAATGCCGGCATTTTAAGTACTCAGCTATGTAATATATTTTCTTATAATCCTGCATTCAAACAGTTGACAGAATAATTATATTTCTACAGCTTCGGCTATGGATGTTTAGAGCGAACTATGGTTACTATCCTTTTTTATAGATTAATTCATATATGACTTAAATAATGTATTGAACAGTGTCCGACCAAAAAACGTTAATATCCTATGTCGTTCTCATAAAAAAGTGCGATATTTGCGGCATGAATCAGATTGGAACAATTATAGATATATTGATAAAGGGCTGTGCTATCGGTGTAATTGTCTCCGCTCCATTGGGGCCGGTAGGGGTTCTTTGCATTCAGCGGACTTTGAATAAAGGACGCTGGTATGGCTTTGTTACCGGACTGGGCGCTTCTTTAAGCGATATTGCCTACGCTTTGTTGACAGGATATGGCATGAGCTTTATCTTCGATTATATCGATAAAAATATATTCTATTTGCAGCTTCTCGGAAGTATAATGCTACTTGTTTTCGGTATTTACACCTTCCGCAGCAATCCGGTAAAGTCTATCCGGCCGGCATCTACCAATAAAGGTTCTTATTTTCATAACTTCATCACGGCATTTGCCGTCACTCTTTCCAACCCGCTTATCATCTTCCTTTTCATCGGACTTTTTGCACGTTTTGCTTTCATGCAACCCGGTGTATTGCTTTTTGAAACGATCACGGGATATCTGGCGATTGCCATCGGTGCCCTTCTCTGGTGGTTCGGCATCACATTCTTTGTCAATAAAGTGCGGAAAAAGTTCAATCTGCGAGGCATTTGGATCCTGAACCGTATCATTGGCGGCATTGTTATGGTTGTGTCCGTAGTAGGGTTGGTATATACCTTTCTCGGGGAGTCTATTTATTGAACCAAGCAAGAAATCATGTATTGCGAAATAAACAAAGGAGGAATGAAAAGATGAAGATTGCACAGCAACTGAAAGAAAAAAACATTGCCGAATACCTTATCTATATGTGGCAAGTAGAGGATATGATCCGTGCCAACCATTGTGATATCGATAGGGTGGAGCAAAATATGATATCCCGTTATCCGGAAGAAGATCGTCCGGCACTTCATGAGTGGTATGATAATCTCATCAACATGATGCGCGAAGAGAATGTCGTGGATAAAGGGCATCTACAGATCAACAAGAATGTAATACTCAATTTGACGGAACTTCATAATGCTTTGCTGGCATCTCCGAAGTTCCCGTTTTATAATGCGGCTTATTTCAAGGCATTGCCTTATATTGTGGAGCTGCGTAGCAAGAACGGGCAAAAGGAGGAACCTGAACTGGAAACCTGCTTTGAAGTTCTGTACGGAGTGATGCTGCTGCGTTTGCAGAAGAAAGAGGTCAGTGCTGAAACGACGAAGGCGATAGAGGCTATCAGCGGCTTTTTATCATTACTAGCCAACTACTATGACAAGGATAAAAAAGGAGAATTAAAATTAGAAGATTAATATGAGGATATTGGTAACCGGGGCGAATGGACAACTTGGCAACGAGATGCAAGTGCTTTCCAAAGAGAACCCGCAGCATGTCTATTTTTTTACCGACGTACAGGAACTGGATATTTGCGATGAACAGGCAATCAACCGTTTTGTGACAGACAACGAAATAGACATTATAGTGAATTGTGCAGCTTATACAGCTGTGGACAAGGCCGAAGACAATCCGGAACTGTGCGATAAACTGAACCACATAGCTCCCGGTTATTTGGCCCGGGCCGCTCAAAGCAGGAATGCTGCCATTATCCAGATATCTACCGATTATGTCTTCGACGGAACTGCCCATGTCCCTTATACGGAAAAGGAACCCACTTGTCCAAACTCTGTATATGGCACTACGAAGCTGGCTGGTGAGCAGGCTGTAATGGCGCAATGTACCAATGCGATGATTATTCGTACGGCATGGTTGTATTCAACCTTTGGAAATAACTTTGTAAAGACGATGATCCGTTTGGGTAAAGAGCGTGAATCGTTAGGTGTTGTCTTCGACCAAATCGGAACCCCTACCTACGCTGAGGATTTGGCACGCGCCATCTATGTTGCCATCAATCAAGGTATTGTCCCGGGCATTTATCATTTCAGTAATGAAGGGGTATGTTCATGGTACGATTTTACGATAGCTATCCATCGCATAGCCGGTATCACTGCATGCAAAGTAAGACCGTTGCATACCGATGAATATCCGGCAAAAGCACCCCGACCTAATTATTCGGTACTCGATAAGACAAAGATCAAAACAACTTTCGGCATCGAAATACCCCATTGGGAGGAGAGCCTGACAAAGTGTATCAATAAAAACAATCATAACGAATGAACGAAGAAATACAGAGACGAAGAACTTTTGCGATTATTGCACATCCGGATGCCGGTAAGACATCTTTGACTGAAAAACTGCTGCTTTTTGGTGGGCAAATTCAGGTAGCCGGTGCCGTAAAAAGTAACAAAATCAAGAAGACCGCTACCTCGGACTGGATGGAGATTGAGAAACAGCGTGGTATTTCGGTGACGACTTCCGTGATGGAATTCGATTATCGCGACTACAAGATCAACATCCTCGATACACCGGGGCACCAGGACTTTGCAGAAGACACTTACCGTACGTTGACTGCCGTAGACAGCGTTATTATCGTAGTGGATGGGGCAAAAGGTGTGGAAACACAGACGCGTAAGCTGATGGAAGTCTGCCGTATGCGCAATACGCCTGTCATCATCTTCGTTAATAAGATGGACCGTGAAGGTAAGGATCCGTTCGATTTGCTGGATGAGTTGGAAGAAGAGCTGATGATCCAGGTTCGTCCATTGTCATGGCCTATCGAACAAGGTGCCCGCTTTAAAGGTGTCTATAACATATATGAGAAGAAGCTCGACCTGTACCAACCTTCCAAACAGGTGGTGACGGAGAAAGTGGAAGTTGATATCCATTCGGAGGAATTGGACAAGCAGATCGGTAAACCATTGGCTGATAAATTACGTGGCGATCTGGAACTGATCGAAGGGGTATATCCTGAACTCGATATAGATGCTTATCTGGCTGGAGATACTGCTCCCGTGTTCTTTGGTTCTGCCTTGAATAATTTCGGTGTGCAGGAATTGCTGAATTGCTTTGTGGAAATAGCCCCGAGTCCCCGCCCTGTCAAATCGGAAGAGCGTGAAGTCGATCCGGAAGAGCCTAAATTCAGCGGATTTATTTTTAAGATTACGGCTAACATCGATCCGAACCACCGTTCGTGTGTGGCGTTTTGTAAGGTATGTTCCGGTAAATTTGTACGTAATGCTCCTTATTACCATGTGCGTCATGGCAAAACCATGCGCTTTTCATCACCTACACAGTTCATGGCACAACGTAAAACTACGATTGATGAGGCATATGCAGGTGATATTATCGGTTTACCGGATAATGGGACATTCAAGATTGGAGATACGTTGACGGAAGGCGAGCAGCTGCATTTCCGTGGCTTGCCGAGTTTTTCACCGGAGATGTTCAAATACATCGAGAATGCCGATCCGATGAAGCAGAAACAACTGGCCAAGGGTATCGACCAATTGATGGACGAAGGTGTGGCGCAGTTGTTTGTCAATCAGTTCAATGGACGTAAGATCATAGGTACGGTAGGTCAGTTACAGTTCGAAGTAATCCAGTACCGTCTGCTCAATGAATACAATGCTTCCTGTCGTTGGGAACCGTTAAGCCTTTACAAGGCTTGTTGGATAGAGAGTGAAGACCCGGAAGAACTGGAAGCTTTCAAGAAACGCAAGTATCAGTACATGGCGAAGGATCGTGAGGGTAGGGATGTCTTTCTGGCTGATTCGAACTACGTACTACAGATGGCACAGATGGATTTTAAGAAGATAAAATTCCACTTTACGAGTGAGTTCTAAATAAAGTGAGGCTATTTCATTAAAAAAGAGAGGACGCGATGTCACTGACATCGCGTCCTCTCTTTTTTAATAGTTATCGGTTGCGGTATCCCCGCAACCGATATTTTTATTCACGAATCACCTTTACAGATGCATCCTGATATTTCAATAGGTAAGTTCCCGCCGGTAACTGTGTTGTACCGATAGTATTGTCACCTGCTTTCAATTCAATCTGCATGATGAGCTGTCCGTTCATGTTGTAAAGTTCAGCCATTGCCGTTTCAGGTACGTTGACTACAAGTTGGTCTTTAAACGGATTGTTCAGTATGCGAATGATACTGTTTGCATCAGCTTGTGTACTGTCAATACCATCAGGCTTATTCGACTTAACAGTGACAGCGAAAGTCGATTCTGCATATTTTTCTCCAAATCCTTCTTTTGCAACCGAGTAACGTACGGTTAAGTTGGCTACACCTGTCCGATCTTTGGCCGGTATCAGGACAAGGGAGTCGGTTACGGTGTCGATACTGTCACGTATTAATTCCGGATTGTCATTTGCTGTTACAGACTTATTGATTGTTACGTAATAAGTACTTCCTGTGTAATTGAATACATTCTTTAAATCAAGTCTGAGCGTATCCGTGCCTTCAATGATTGTCGTATCTTTGAGTGCTTCGGCAAGTGTCGGTTTTACGATTTCGGCTTTGATTGTCAGATCTACATCTGTGCGTGTAGAAACACCTGCTTTGTCGATAGCCTCTACTTGGAAAGTAATTACCGAGTCTTTATCTACTGTACCTCTGAAAAGTTCTTGAATTCGGATATCGCCTTCTTCCAGGTTGTCCAGTTGTGTGATCCAAGGATGTTTTTCCAATCCGCGCAGATAGATATTAAAGTCACCTTCACGATCGGTAAAGTTCGTTTTCCAGATGGAGTGTGCCGAGGCACTTGTTGCCATTTCGTAGCAATAGTTATTGGGACTCATCGTAAAGCGACTGGCTGGTTTCGGTGCTTCGTTGTCACCAAGTTCCGGCTGTAAAGTCAGGTTGGCAGGTGTTTTGCCAAGGTTGAAGATATCTTCTACTTTACTCATGGATTTACCGTAATAAGCACTTCCCTGATATGTAGAAGCATCTTCGTTTGCATAAGTGACGTAGAAATAATTGTTGATGCTGTCATATACAGCTTCTGTCGGATATACATTGCTTCCTGTCATATAAATACCGTCGAGGATTTCACTCTTTTCCGTATCATAGATAGAGAAACCGTTGTAATTGGCCAACAGGATAGAATCGCCAATTGCTTGTTTCATAGCTACCGGAACACCTTCGAAGAATGCTTGAATACCGTCTGTTTCGACCACTTTGGAAGTATTGTTCGTCGTGTTGAACTCTAGGATGGAAGCTGGTGCTTCGGTGGCGGGATCGTAAGGACGAATACCATAAACCTTGTCATCTTTGGCAACGAGTGTAGTTACATCCAGACCTTTTTGATTCAATGACACTTCGCGGGATAAAGTGAAGTTTTTCAGATCGATTGAACTCATGGAACTCTTGTCTTCCGTGGCTGCAATGATATATAGTTTATCGTTGGTTACGGTCATGTCTTTCATAGGTTTACCTAATGTGAAAGTTTTTATCGGTTCCAGATCCGTCTTGTAATAGAGGTCGATGCTATATGTTCCGGCTGGCGTATGTGAAGCGACAACCAGTAAGTTGCGTACGGCTATCATCTTGTCTGCAACAGCCTTGTTGGCTAACTGAACTTTATGAGTGCATTTGACTTCCGGTGTGTTGTAACGGAAAATGCTATCCCCGGCAGCGATAAATGAGAAGCCGCCATCAGCAACCAGTGCTTGAATGGTGTCTACGTTCAGCTGATCGATCACGGTTTTCACTTTTTCACTACGGTCTGTTATATCAAAGGATTTTACAATATTCTTGTCGGAATAGAGTAATAAAGCTTTGGTTGCTTTTGAATCGGGACCATAGATGACGGCAAGTTTCATCTCTTTCTTTTCTCCGTAATGAGTAAGACTGAATGTGAGAGTATCAGCAACATATTGACCTTGTTCATATGTGTAGTTAAGCTTGTTCAAGTCAATAGTGTGTTCACGTTTGCTGGTAGCAGCCACACTGTCCAGATAGATCGTAGAGTTATTTCCAGCGGTAAACAGTTTATTGCTTGCTATTGTACCTTCGGGTTCGTAATAAGGAAGACGCAACGGATCGGATATTAATGTCAGTTCCGGCACTTCGTTTACAATAACCAATATAGAGTCAGAGAGTTCGGGATTTGTTGTTGAATAAACATGCAACATGGTTCGTCCGGCTTTTTGCCCGTGGAAAGAACCGTTGTTGATGGTTCCGATTTCCGGGTTGGAAGTCGTCCAACGGAATGTCTCATAGATATAGCGGTTACGAGTACGTCCGTTCATACTTTCGCTGCGGCTGTCTTCACACTGCGTTTCGATGAAGATGGTTTCGCCTTTGATCATTTTTATACTATCGTTGGACACAGTGCTGGCATTTCCTTCAATGTCGATAACGACCTTTTTCAGATCGACTATTTCTATCTGGATTGAGTCTTTTTGTATGTCATCTTTCTGGCTGAAATAGATCCATGTTTTTCCCAATTTGGCATTGGCTTTGAACAACCCTGTATTGTCGATCGTCCCTACAGAATCGGTAGATAGCCACCATTTAGCTTCTCCTTCATCTACAGGACGTCCGTTTTTGAACAAGAAACCTTCATATTGGCACTCTTGTCCACGAACTACTTGCAATTGAGTGATACCGATATAATTAAGATAATAATCTTTCGGAACATAGTCAGGATCGGGGGTGGTGATGCCTACTCCTAACACTTCAGTAGACCATTCGCCTAACCACCCGGCATTGGCACTACCGGCACAATATACTTTGACGAAATCCACATGATCCAGTTCTACGTGGTTTCCATCTTTATCTACAGCCCAACTGATATCGAAACCGTCAGTGGCATTACCGTTCTCGTCATTGAAATAAGGATTATGGGCAATGCTCAGATCGGTACGGTCGTATCCGCGGTTATCCGTATATCCGAATGCCGGGGCACGGTAGAATTCGATATAACTCGGGGTACTCATGTCGAGTGAACTACGAATGATATTCCCGGTAAAAGTCAGTGAATCACGGTCACATCCGAAATCAAATGGGTCCGGATAGTAGGATTGTTGGTGGAATTGGTTAGTCAGCACTGCTCCTGCCTCTTTGATTTCTCCGTTTTTCCCTTTAATACTCCAAGGCACCGTATAGCGCGTGTCGTAGTTAGGATTGTAATAGGTCATTTCCACATTCTTTTTCGTAGTGCTGAGCCAATAATCCGATCCGGCCAGTTCGTACCAAGGTTCATCAGGGTCAGGCACTCCATTACCGTTAAGGTCTACACATACCTGTACGGCACCCGGTTCGGTCCATACACCGTAAAGGTTTGCAACAAATGAATTTCCTTTGATAGTGAAATCTACACCATAAGGGTTACGGGGATCATTTTTGATAGGTTGGTCAAATCCGTAGATGACGTATCCCCCGAATGCTCCCAAACTTACCATTCCACCTTTGGTTCCCAATGTGCCTTCTGCCGAATTGCTTTTGGAAAGTTGATTGGTGAACTGTCCCGGAGCAGGTAAGAAATCGATTACTTTCGAAGCATAAGCATTCTTATGAATGTTGATTTTAACTTTAGCTGATGAAGATTCACTGCCATCGGCTAATGTTACCATATACTTGAGTTCGTCGAAACTGTAATTTTCCAAGCCTTCATTGGGTACATATTGAATGGTATCCTGGGCTGCATCACCTGCGCTTATAATGGTAGCCTTACCATTTTTCGGTTGTTCGATGATGGTCAGGGTCGCAGTCTTTTTATCTGAATTGTTCATGAAATTATCATTATTGATAACTGCAGCCTTCAACGTTTCGCCCAGGTCAATCGTATAATTATCATCATTGGCCATCATTTTGATGATGTCTATTTTAAGTGTATTTTCAACCTTTACACCTTTATAGTCCAGTGTTACTTTTACGTCAGCGTTTCCGGTTTTGTTTCCATAACGCATCAGGTAAAGTTGTTGTACCTTTCCGAAGGTATAGTATTCATAACTGTAGAGACCTACAACTTCTTCGTTAGCATATTCGAACGTGGCTACAACTCCGGCTTCGTCCAAATTTGTAGTGTTGTCCATTCCGTCCGGATAGGTGAATAGGTCTGTCATCGGAATGTTGATTGTTACATTTGATGATACAGCCACTTCTTTGAAGGAGTACTCCTTCGGAACAAACTGATCGCTGGCGTAAGCACCCGCTACATACAGCCATGATGCCATCATCAGAGCTGTCAGTCTTTGAGTAATTTTTCTCATTGTGTTAAAATATTAATGATTAATAAATCAGTTTATATGTTTGGTTATTTATTATTGCAACATACAAGTGTCCTTTAGACAATCCGGTAATAACCTCGTCGGATGTTATCTCAGCGGCATAGACCTGTACTCCTTGTGTATTGTAGATGGTCAAGTATGCATTGTGAGTTAATCCTTTAATCTGAACTCCTCCATTGCCGGTGATGAATTCGATCTGTTCCGTTTCATTAGCTTGTACCCCCGTTGTTTGGGAGTGAACCTGCAAGATGCGGTCGACGTATTTACCATTTGAATCGAAACGGATGGTAATCTCTGTGTCACCTATGGCTTTAGGTATCAGCTTCAGACGATTATTTTTGATCGAAGCGGCAACTACGTTTTCATTACTTATGGATTGTATCGTTTTCACGATAGCTATGTCCTGATTGTCTTTGTCGGAAGCCATGTCCGTTAGGTTTATTTCTTCGGTACCATTTTTCAGAGTAATATCGGTGAATTCTTTTACTTCAGGTGCATACTTGTCGGGGAAGATGAAGAGCGCAGGAAACCAATACCTTTGTATCGGCTCGAACTCCTGAAGTATATTTCCGGCATTATCCATTTGATATACCCAATAGTCCTGACGGTTGTTGTCAAGATAGAGCGCTCCGTAAATCTTATCGTCCAAAGGATTGATTCGTATACCGGCTCCATAAAAGAAACGTTCATCTTTACTGCTATCATAGATTTGAGTGAAAGTATCCGAATCGATGTCGTATTCATACATTTTTGATGTGGTGAACCAACTCCATTTATCTTCGTTGAATGTGAAATAAAGTACATTCCGGTGAGTGCTTGCACAGAGAGAACCGGCAGTCCAGGCATACCAGGTCTGGTTGAGTCCACCTACAGTGATAGGTACGGCTCTTGTTTCGAATGTGGAAGGATCTATTCTCAGCAATTCTTTCCCTTCCCAGCATTCTCCGCTTGCTCCCATTTCTCCGTATGGATAATCTTGATAGTCCATATTGGTATTTCGTCCTACCCAAATATTTCCGTCTTTGCTTTGTACCATTGTACAGAAACATCCTTCAATCGTTTTTATGATCTTGTCGGTTTCCGGATCGATGACAAGTACGCCTTTATCTTGCTGGATGGCAAATACATAGTCGGATGTGCGCAACATCATACCAATCTGGTTTTGATAAAGCGGTCCAATACCGTCCGAATTGACTTCATCTCCGGTGATCAGCGGGTTTTCTGTTCCTTCTATTTGTTTGACGATATCATAGGTCTCTAGGTTAAGTATATAAATACCATTTGAAGATCCGACATATCCTTTCTTTTCATTCACTCCTACGAACCCGCGGCCATCGGCAATAGATTTTCCCTCTTTATTGGTCATGATGACAGGAATTCTTTTTTTGATCTCCATTGTGCGTGCATCGGCAACGACGATTCTACCTCCTTCCCGTCCTCTCTCTCCTCCATCTTGATCTTGCTTGGAGATAATGTAAATGTTGTCGCCATAGATGGCTCCGAATTGTGCCGTGCATCCTAAGGACTGTCCGGCATTTGCTTCATTGTTTTGAATGATGTAGTATTCAAAAGGATCGACATCATTCTCCGGTCGTAAAAAATTGATGGTACTGTTGTTGTGTCCGAACCAATCTTCATTTAACATAAAGACTCCGTCCGTATAGGTCGTTTGAGCCTGCATTCCGGCAGAAACCGTCAATAAGGCTACTGTTTGGCAAAAGCGTAATATTCTTCCATTCATAAGCATTTATTTTTATGGATTAGGTGTAAAGTTTGTTATATCTTTTACATGCAGATCTTCTGCACGGCTGATCTCGGTAGAGGTCTCCCCAAGCCAGCCGCATTGCTGGTTGACTCCGGTATATACTCGTATGAAGTCTACTCCCGGCAGATAAACAGGATTTCCTTCACGGTCTACTGCCCAGTCGATATCGAAACTGATTTTATCTTCTTTATCGTTCGGATGATTGTCTACATATCCCCAGTCGTAAGCATATAATACATAGAAGGAACCTTTTCCACCGCTTTCGTCAACCGCATTGTTGTTAAGTTTCGTTCCGGTGAAGGTCAGATTGTCTTCTTGTATCCACTTTGGATAATAATCTTGAAAATGATAGGCGTTTTTTGATATATATCCTATTTCACCAGAATTTGTTTCCCATTGGATATAAGTATTATCCGTGATTGGTGTACCCTCTTCGGGCGTTGGGATTTTATCCGGTGATGGTTTATGATAAGTAATCTGATAATTATGTCTGGTTTCGGGCTTATAATATTCGCTTCCGGCCAGTTCATACCATTCATCATCGGGTAGCCCGTTTTGGTTAAGGTCTATGGATACCATTACGATACCCGGTTCACAGCTACCACCTGATTCGGGCGCATCCGGGTTGGGGTTTGCCTCTGCATAAAAAGCATTGGCGAGTATTTTGAAATCTTTCTTTCCGGGAACATTTGCTACCGTATGATCGAATCCGAAAGTGATGTATCCTCCGTAACCTCCGAGCGAAACCAGTATGTCATTGGTTCCCTTTATGCTGTTTTCTGCTTTTTCTCGCATGTCTTCAGCACTGTTTCCTGTTTCGTAAGGGGGGATGGTGTTGATAAATTGTCCTGGTGCCGGACAGTATTCATATACTTTGGTAATATAGCGGCTATAAGCTATATTTTCTTCTTCAACCGTGATGTGTACGTTGTGTTCAACGGGGTTTTGCTCGTTGATGATGTTAAGCCGCAGATAATATTCGCCCGGTGTGATACCTACGAAAATGAAATCGCGATCGGTCGTCACAAGGGAATCATTGCCATTACGATCTTTCATATTCCAAGTGTATCTCTTTCCTGTAAATTCAGGATGAAGGATAAGACTTTTCATACGGTCGATTCTGTATTGACTATCGATTCCGAGGCTTACCATGGGTATGTCTTTTTGGCATCCCGTCAATAGAAGGGCGGTAATCAGACTGGTAAAAGTTGTTCTTAGTTTCTTCATGATATAGCTCTTCTTAGTTTCTCAATTGTTAAAAAAGACCATGTGGGCGGGGATGTCACCTGTACGGACACTCCATTTCTTTATTCCATAGCGGTCATAGCAATGTAGTATTCCACTTGAAACGTAGTTTCTGGCATCTGTAACGTAGATGTCTCCTGTACGTGGATGTACCATGATGCCGTAGGGTATCATGATGGAATTTTCTGATCCGTCGTTGATGAAATGGTTGGTGACGAGTTTCTCTGTCTTGACATTGAGAATACCGTAAGTGACAGTGTTCTGTTCCGTCTGTTTATTCCATTCCACACTGTAGAAATAGAGCGAATCTCCTTGAATGTACATTTCCGAGCAGGGGATATCGAATGTATCTTTTACTACCATTTCTTTTGAGTTCTTGTCTTTCCTGTCGAGTACATACAGGCGGGAAGGGATATTTTTGTAATCACCTCTTGAAGTAACCCACAGTTTGCCGTATCTATCTTTCCGAATGCGGTGTAGGTTAATGCCTACTGGAATTTGCTGAATTTGTTTCAGGCCGTATGTCTCGATCACGGAAACCGTATTGTCATAGTTTGGTGCCCGGTATCCACCGGAATTGGCTACATAGATGTATTCTCCGAGAATTTCCAATTCATCCGGTTGATAGCCGACTGTTACCTTCCGGGTGATTTTGAGGGAAGTTGTGTCAACCTCATAAACGGCACCTAATTGCGCATTGGGGTCGATAGCGACCGGCCCTACATAAGCCGATACGTAAGCTTTCCCTTTGGCAAAGCGAATGTAGCGGCAATTGGGGATATCTACTTGCCCGATTCGTTGGCAAGTGCGTGCGTCCATTACTTCTACCTTATGCGAGCAGTTGATGACGGCATAGAGTTTATCACCATAAATTTGTATGTCGTTGCCTACATCACCCAATTCCTTGATTACTGTCGGGTTGCGTTCGGCATAAATGTTGCGTACATAATATGCGTTCCGGAAGTCCAGGTAATCAATCGATGATTTGTTACTACCCATATTGGCTTCGTTGAGCAGATACATACCTGCGGGAGTAGCTTCCCAATCGATGTCGAATGGCAAAGGCACATATTCTGAAGGTACTACTAACTCAATTTCTCTACATGAGACAACGGTCAATAGAGTAAAGAGAAGAGAGTATGTTATAAATTTATAGGTTTTCATCTCAGATTTCAACAGTTATTCCAAAGCGGTAATTGCGTAGCGGCATCGGATAATTCAATATGACATCATAGTCCTGACTGAATACATTATTAATCTCTGCCGTGAGCCGCAGGTTTATTTTTCTCAGTTTGATTTCTTTCATCAAAGTCATATCACTGGTATACCAGGGTTGGGTATGGTTGTAGATAATATTCTCTTGTTGGTTATAGCGTTCGCCCACATAGATATAGCTATAATTCAGTGTCCAGCTATTCCATGATAAGGAGAGGATTACAGATCCGCTGTGCCAGGGGATGTAAGGGATCTGATCCCGGTAGTAATTGTCTCCTTGATTGGTGCCGTCGGTTGTTTTAGGATTGGTCACATCGATTGCTTCCTGATAGGTGTATTGCAATTTAGTCGTTAGTTGCCATCCATAGGGAAATGCCCAGTTGAAGGCAGCTGAAGCATCTATTCCACGAATATCGACTTTTCCTAAATTGATCGTTGTCCAACGAAACTGCGGACCTTGTGGGAAAGAGATGATTTTATTTCTGACATCATTGAAATATACGTCTACTCCGATGTGCATATCTCTGAATAACTTGTTATTACGGGTGCGATCGTATGCAATGCCGACGTTATACTGAGTGGTAGTTTCCGGTTTCAGAGCCGGATTGCCCATGTCGGTATAATACAAGTCATTGAAGGTCGGTAACCGGTAGGCCGACTTATAGAAAGCTCTGAATATCAGTTCTTGCCGTTTAAACGGTTGGTAAGAGAAGAAGATACCGGGAACGAGTTTGCTCTTATTGGGAGCCGAATCCCGTTCACGTTTTTCTTCATTGACAAAATTACCCAGTAGGCTGGCCTGTACTTTCAACCTGTCTGCTACTGTAAATGCTGTAGCCAATGATAACCAGTGCGTTCCTCTTGTCGCTTGATTGCTAGGGTGTTCTTTGTCATGATCATCTGTGACATTGTACCCGTCGAAATCGTTCCATTGGAAATCATAGGCCAATGAAACATCCCAAGCGGGAGATATCGAATACTTATTAGACCATGAAAAATAAAATTCCTTTTGTTTGTAAATATCGTCAGCTAGCTTAATGCTTGGATCGTTGTTGTTATAGTGAGTGTAATCGAAAGCATATTTCATATTGATACGTGTACTGAGTTTAGGAAGAAGATCATATTCAACTCCTCCTTGAATGAAAGAATTGCGGTCCCACAATCGTTCCGAACGTTTCCATACATTGTTGACGATAGCTCCCGGTATTCCCCGTTCCGAAGTATAGTGATAGGCAAATGCATTCCATTTACCTTTCTCGAATACTCCATATAATCCGGCATCAATTCGCATGGCATCGATGTCGCTATTGTGGCGTACAGCGGTGGTGTCATATTTTAAGTTTCCTTCCACATCCACTCGGCGATAACGAAACTTATAATCTCCAGCTGACCCGATCCACTCGGCACTCATGCAAGTGCTGATCTTTTCGCTTAACTTATATTCGTAGAGTAGGGCAGGATTGAGGAATCCATAAGAACCAGCCTTTGCTTTCACTAACATGTTGGTGTTCTTGTTTCCTTCAAACTTGGGTCTGCGTGTCGTCAGATAGATGCTGCCCGATGAACCGAACTCTTTGGCAGATTGGAATATTTCGCTCTTTTGTCCGTTGTAAAGCGAGATTTCTTCAATGTTATCAAGTGAAAATTTACCTAGGTCGATTTGTCCGTTTTGAGCATTTCCCAATTGAATGCCGTTGTAGAATACACCCATATGATTGGTACCCATACTGCGGATATTGACTGTTTTAAGTCCGGCTACGCCTCCGTAGTCTTTTATTTGTAGTCCCGAGAAGTAACGGATGGCATCCGCTACAGAGAAACTGTTGAGCTTTTTAAGTTCTTCTCCCTTCAACACTTGTGCCGGGATGACTTGCTTATAAGTTTTTGCCTTAATGACGACTTCGTCCAGCCTTTGGATGCTATCCAGCTTACTTTGTGCCCCCATAGGCAAAAGCATGCTGCATACCCCAACCAGACAGAGGAGCCGCCTGAATGTAGTTTTCCCCATTAATATTTCTATTTGATAGTTGTTTTATCCACCAAATAGCTTCAAAGAGTACCAATATGTATGAATAACCTTTTCCGCAACACAGTGTATTGTTTGCGGATTAACGGATTCATAGCTCGTCCTCGAAAGCTATTGAACGTATTGCATGGCAGGTCTTCTGACTTATTTCTGTAACAAGCGCCTTCCCAATCGACTTAAATGTCTTTCAGTGGCATCGAGTGTGTGCTTGCTACGTTTTGATGAAACTTACAGCAACGGGACTGTTCAGGATTTTCACCTGATTCCCTTTTAATCATTTCTTCCGTATGCCTGGAGGAAATGAACCAATGCGCTGCAAAATTATAAAATAGTTTGGATATAAAGTGAAAAAAGATATATTTCTTTTCTGATCAAGTTTCATAATATGTCGATAGGATAGGTTAGGGATAGCTGTTTTTAACTAAATACTCGCAAATCCCAAGCGTATAGAAATCTCATGTGGAAGATGGGTATACATAAAAAATACTTAAGGTATAAATGCTTATGCAACCTTAAGTATTTTCTTTTTATGAGTGTGTCAGTGAATAAATGGTTATTTTACATAGACTTTTCCACGAACTCCCTGTTGATCTCCGGAACTAAATAGATAGAAGTACACTCCTTGCGCAATGTTGTTTATTGTGGCTTGATTATTTTCATTAGTTACGGTTATTATCCGATATAGGCTGCCATCCTCGGAATAGATGTTTAGTCGGTTGAATATATTGGTTCTATCCCAATTGAAAGAGAGTTTCCCTTTTTCAGGACACTGAACTTTAACGGATAAATTGTCCGATTTGTTCACTTGTATTCCGGTAGTTTTATAGCAAGTGCCTTCTTCGCTTTGATACACCAATTCACCATTTTCTGCGTGGTAACATAAAAGTTTGCTTTCAGTATTGTTGGTAAAATATGGATTGAACTTGCCAATCCCGTAGGACAAGCTACCGATACTTTCTACCATAGTTCCGAAATAAGAAGGTTCTAAATGAAAGCATTTCCGCTTTACGTCATCCCCATTCGGCAAGATGGTATCGGTTATTGCAACCACAGTTGCTGTTGCATCCTTTTTGGAGTCTCCTGTATAGAAAGTGAATTTGTCACCTACGTTCAGGTTGAAGTCAAACCAAAGATATTCCTTGTTGGTATGTTCGTTATAAACGTAAAATTGGTTTCCTGCACCTTCCCGCATATAATAGGCTAATTTCATGTCGGACAAATCTTCATTCCTGCTACTCCAGATTTCATAGTAGTACGTTTCATTAATCATTTTGCTGTTTTTTATGATAGAAGTGACCGTGGTTCCTTCCGATGGGTTTGTGGCAGATGGCGACCATACTGCCCATTTCTTACCACCATATAACAATCTTTTAGTCAGAATTTTGTGGAAGCAGGTGTTATCTTCATCCATATAAAGAGTCTTTTCCGCATCATGGCAGCATAAGAGTTTGCTGTTTGTACCTGTGCATCCTACGCACAATGCCCCTATGCCGAATCTCAGCGATCCAATACCTTCTATCCACACTTCTTCAACTCCTCCAACGTTGCCATCACCGTAATAACGACCGACATCCATATACTTCCGGGATATGCCGTCTCCTTGCGGCAAAATGGTATCTCCCGCTGCTATTATGCACAATTCCATTCTATCGGATTTTGGATGATTAAATATATCACCTTTCTTTAGATTAAAATCCATATATAGATATTCCTCTTCCGTATCCGGTTCATACCAATAGACTTTTCTATCAGCCTCCCGAAGATAGTATCCACTAAATGTCAAGTCCGAAAGATCCTCCTTCCATGATTCAAAAACTTTCCAATAAGTTAGACCATTGATCTCAACAGAACCTTGTATTACGTTTGTGATTGTCAGTTCGGTTTCAATGTCATATTTCCATATTAATTTAGCCCACTGTTTGCCCTCATAGAACCAAGGTTCGGATGATTGGCACCATGCTCCCAGGAAAGGAAACAGGCATAGAATTGATAATAGTACCTTTTTCATATTTATAGGTTTTACATATAATTTGGACTCTGATGATTAAACTCATTTAATTATCATTATTTTATTTGATGGGGAAGGTGCTTTCATAATGAATTGTTCTTATGGAATCCACCTTCATTTGTGCGAAACAGACTAAACAGCCAAATAGAGTGACTAAAAATAAAATGTGCTTTTTCATTGCAAATACGTTTTTAATTATACTTCGGCTAACTATATCATTTAAGAGTATGCTCTTGAATTGGATCTATCAAATATACGTTTAAGTATTTACTTATACCTCTATTTGTTAATTTTCTCAAAGGTAGATATACTTTTTGATGAAGGCAAATATTTATCTGCTTTTTTTTCAGATAATTATCTCTACTCTATAATGATTTTGGATTTTTGCTATTGTTAATATTTGTGTATCCATTCATCTCTTAAGTTCTGGAATTGACATGGATAAGGAGTTGAATATGTTTTTCCTTTTTTATAGTAACGATTGAATATATATAGCAATATGCTCTTGTTTTTTCTCTATTGCTAACCGAGGTCTTTTATAAATTCATCACAATATTACTCCCGAAGGTCATTTCTAGGGTTAAGAAGTAATGAAAAGGAGATAAAATCACTATAAATGACGGATGAAATAGCTATAACGAATGGATGGAATAGCCATTCCCAACAGATGAAATACGGATAGCCAACGGATAGAGTAACAATTTCCATCAAATGCTATAATATTTTCCAGTAAATTAAGGCTGATTTTATCTTATCGGCTTCATCTTTTCTCCTTTTTTTCTCTATTTGCCCTCTTTGGATGAAGCTGTCTTTTTTGATAGAATGAAATGAGAACTTTGAAAATAATGTATCGTTTTGAACAAACGAGGGGATAAGCGATGTGCTGGGTCGCTTATTGTCTTATTTTACTTGCAATTTGAAAAATCCTAATTGCTGTATATTGCGTTTCTTTGAATCATATGTGTCCTTGGCCCGAAAGATTGCACTGAATGACATATGGAAATTACTTTTTGCCAAAATGACAATTTGTTCGGGGCTTTTAGGCATCCGGGAGGTTTCCTTTTTTCTCTTTTGCCATTTTTTGAAATATAGAAGGAGTGATTCCGATATGCTTTTTAAATAATAAGATGAAGTTGGCATGTGATTTATATCCGACACTCTGTGCAATGGCTTGGATGGTGTAATTACCGTACTGTTCGATGTTCAATAGGCGTTTTTGGGCTTCACGGATTCGATATTCATTGATGAATGAACGAAAATTCTGGCAATAAGTATCATTGATCACTTGTGAGATATATCGCGAATTATAACCTGTCAAATCAGCAAGCCGTTCGATGTTGAAGTCGCAATCACAAATAATTTCGGTATTTGTCATCACTTGCTCGACTGCTGATAAGATGTTTTCTTTTTGTTCTTTGGTCAGTTTATCTACCGAATATTGTTTTGGATTCTCAACTGATTCCTCTTTTGGATTTAAGGCTGGGGGAAGTGTGCCGGATGGGGGAGTAGCCGGTTGGTTATGCAATTGGGAAGAAACGGTTGCCAGTTCCTCTTTCAGGTTTTCAACCTTTTTTTCAAGGATTTTACGTCGTTCGGTATTGGTTTCTGCTGATTTCAGAATTTCATTGTTGCGTACAAACAGAGCTTGGTAAGCTTGATTGAGTCTCCGCTTTTGCAGATAGAGTAAAACAAGCATAATTATGAATAACACTAAGCTGCCGGAGACGATTATTAAAACTTTAGACTGCAATTTGATTCGTATGTCTTTTTCCTCGGATTCTGCATTTAGTCGATTGATCTTCCGATAAGTTTTTTCGGTCTCGTACATCAGTTGCGCATCTTTGATACGATTTATTTTACCTTCTTCAAATAATGAATCGGAAAGTACCAGATAACGATTACCATAGAATATGGCTTTCTCCCGGTCTCCTTTCTTCTTATATAATTCGTTTAACTTTTTTAGCGATTCACGTTGCATATAAGCCGGGGTTTCTGGGTTTTCGATTGACTTCTGCCAATAATAAATCGCAGAATCTCGCTGTGAATCACCATACAATTCGGCCAAGTAACCATAGGCTGAGCTTAGAAAAGAAGCATTCAACCGGTGTTGGATGGCGTAATTGGCTGTTTGTTTCAAACTTTGTATGGCATCGTTAGTCTTTTTCTCTTCCCGGAGAATCAACCCTTTATTGAGATAACAAAAATAATCGATGATGGAATCTCTGTTTACAAGTTCGCACATCTTTCGATAGTATAGTTTGGCTTCATCTACCTTGTGAAGACTATTGTATACTCCTACAATGTTGATCAATAGCGATTTATAATTTTTCTCATCCTTCAACTTTTCTGCATATTTCATACCTTTCTTATAGTATTCCACTCCCTGCATATGATCGTTCCATGAGCAATATATTTTCCCTATATTATTGTATATTTGTGGGAACAGGTCTTCAAAGTCGTTTTCTTCAGCGATCTTGGTTGCAGTTATAAAGGAATCGAATGATTCGGTATAATATCCTTTCTTGAAATAGATATCACCTAATTGAATACAAGCTTGTGCGCAGATGTATTTGTCCGACGATTCGAGTTTGGGAGAGTGTCGTTTCGCTATCAATATGTAGAATCCCATGGCTGTATCGACATGCGTATGTTGAAGGTAGGAAGTGGCTCTTGAGTAAAGTGAGGATATGGGGATTTGAGCCAGTGAGTCGCGATCGAACCAGTTCTCACTGCATATATAAGTTGTTGCAAATTGGAGAAATGTGATTAGTAAGAATAACTTTTTCATTGCCGTGTTTGCTTTTTGTTAACAAATGTATGCATAATATGCGGAAAAGCAAAATTAGAGTGACGTATTCTTCCGAATTATTAGTAACTATAGGAGGAGATATTTACGAATTCGGGAATTCATGAAACATGAGATTGCATGTTTTAATCTATATCCTTAGTTTTGACCCATCGATTAAGCGATTGTTTAACTCTAAAAATGAATAATATGAAGCTGAGAAATTTACTTTTGATTATCGTATCATGTTTCTGCTTACCGGTGATCGGTCAGGAATTCATCGGTTTGTCATTCCTTTCCGGATCGATAGAACCCAAATTACATCCGGTCGAAGGTCCGGTGTCTTTTAAAGAGCAGCTCGAAGCACTTGTATCTTCGGAAAAAGCTCGTCTACGTGCAAAGAGAGAAGCAGAAGACCATCAGGAACCCAGTCAGTGGTTGGATTGGAGTAGAGTGCAAACACGTAAAGCGGCAGAAAGTGGTAAATTACGTTTGGACAGTATTATAGGGACAAATCCTGACGGTTCTAATTATACCCGGCAGTACTTCGTTTTCAATGGTCAGAATAAAGTTATCCAACGGCTTAATTCATTTTGGGATGCTTCGACAAAGACTTGGACTACTGTAGAGGAATACAACTTCGAATGGGATGAAGATGGATATGTATTAATGCAGTCTGTAGAAGCATACGGAGGAGGACAGCGTTTTGAATATATTTATAATGATAAGAAGTGGGGAATTGAACAGGTGATTTATAGTCTTGATGATGTTGGCAATTGGGTAAAGGTACAAAAAAGCGAATATAAGTATGATGACAGGGCCAATATAATCGATGAAATGGTCTATTTATGGAAAGATAACGGATGGGTGAAAGCTGCTCATAATTGCGGCTACATGGGATGAGGAAAACCTGCAGACAAGCTTTTTATCCATGTCGTGGAACGGGGCGGAGTGGATCGGTGAAAGTAAAGAAGATTATACGTGGTATGCAAAAGATCAATTGTCATATAAAGGCATGTGGCGTTGGTTGGACGATTCCAAAGAATGGCAACTTGTAGATATATTCTTTCAAGAATTCAATCAAGCCGGACAATGTACTGCACAAAGAAGAAAATTTTGGAATGATGACCGCAAGGATTGGGGAGGAGAATATGAATCATGGGGACCGTTAGGAGGAATATGCGTGACTTACGATGCTATTATCACTTATGATGAATTAGGTCGTGCCATTCTTCAACAACACAAAGAATGTTGCAACGATAGTACGGAATGGGTACTTAAAAGCGAGATGATCACTGAATGGACTGACGGGCTTGAAAATGGCGATTATGAAAGTGAGATGAATGCCTATCTTTATATCGGTGATACAAATGAAAAGATATGGAATCAACAGGAGTTTGAACGCTATAATGCCAAAGGACTTCGTACCTGGTTGTTTAATAGAATGCAAAGTTTAGACGGAACCGAAATGAATGACAATTATGAAGAAAAGTACGCTTTTGATGAACGGGGAAATTTAACTTATAGTGCAGTATGGGATTGGAAGGATGGTAAACGTACTCCTACTATTGAAGAGAAAAACACGTATGATGCAAATGATAGTATCATTGAATCTTATTACCGTCAAGGAAAGGGTAATGGCTCAATTCCATTCGGTACTTCTCAAAAAGTTGCCGGGTATGAGGAACAGGATGATAAAGACTGGGAAAATACCTCCCATTTTACGTACGCATATAAGAACGGAGTCCGTACTGAGAAACTGAAATGGAAATGGAACGGTACGGAATGGGTTGCCGATTCAGGGAGTGAAGTTGAATATGACTGGAATGTACCGACCAGCGAATTAATTACTATGGATGGTTATCTTGATCCTTATAAAATTGATTTTATTTTTAATTATATCGGTAATGGTGCAAATGATTGGCTTGCTAAAACAGATACTTATTATTATACCGATAAATTAACAGGTATGCAAAAAGTCGTTTCCGGCAATATCACTTTTGATAATAATGTGCTAAAAATAAACGAAGGAGATGAATTTGAAAACCGTGTCTACGATATGACCGGTAAATTGGTTTATGCAGGGCACCAATCAGAGGAAAATTTAAGTCATCTGAGTACAGGTATCTATATTGTGAACAGTTGTATTGATGGTGCGTCGTTTACACTCAAAATAGCGATCAGGTAAAACCATGCTATTTGAATAAAGAGTCCGGCTACTTTGTTCCATGAATGGAGTAGCCGGATCTTGTTACGTTGTTTGATTTATTTCTTGGTGTGCATTAGTTATTCACTGATCACCTTACGGTATTCTGCTACAGCCATTTTAGCTGCCAGATTTGCATTGATCAGGCTGGTTTGCGCCTGTGTCCAAGAAAGTTGAGCTGATAGCACATCCACCATGCTAGCTTTTCCTTCATTATAGGAAAAGGTTGCTAAATCAAGATTCTCTTCTGCCAGTTCCATGGTCTCTTGCGCTGTTTTCACCTGATGTTCGGTTTCAGTCAGTTTGGTCAGTGCAGCGGATAGTTCTTCACTGATCTGGTCCGTTACGTAACTTTGCTGTAATTTTTGTATGCCGACATAGGCTTTCTGCTGACGGTTGGTTTTGAGACGCGCTCCCCACCGAAAGACAGGGATATTTACATTTAGTCCCAGGATAGGAGTGAAGCTGACATCGTATCCCATGTTGGGTGAAGCTGTAGCCCAACCCCCGGTAAGATACATGTTCACCTGGGGATTGTATTGGCTGAGGGCGGCTTTTCGTTGCGCTTCACTTTTTTCTATGTTTATTTCTGTGCTGGCATAATCCGCACGGCGTTGCAAAACGTCATCAAGGCTGAGAAGAGCAACCGGTTCGTAAACCACACCGATCTCACTGAGACTATCAACAGGAGTATCGGGCTTTACACCCATCAGGATATTAAGTTTTTGTAAAGCCAATGTGTAATTCTGGCGTGCCTGAATAAACTGCAATTCAGCTTCCTTCTGGCGGGTAGAAATCATTAACAGGTCGGTACGGCTGATCATTCCGTCATCGAAACGTATCTTGATGATGTCATATTGCTGATTGACAATCTCTTGATACTGTGCTGCCGCATTCAAAGCGGCACGGGCTGCGGATGCATTCCAGTAAAAGGCATCGCTTTGGTAATGAATCTGATCGAGTGTAAGTTCCGTACTCAATTGATCCAGCTTTTCGTCTGCTTTGGCAATCCGGTTTTGAGCTTTCAGGGCACCTCCTGCATAGAGTGGCTGTGCCACAACAAATACTCCTTGATAAGTATGGTTCCGGTACTGGCCGGCAGGACTGTCCCACGCATCCATTTCTTTCAGGTTGAGTGTGCCTTCGCCTGAGATATCTATTTGTGGAAGGAAACCGGTGAAAGCTATTTTACGGCCTTCCGTACTTGCCATGCTTTTTAATTTCTGTTGCTTCAGCACTTGGCTGTAGGCTTCTACTCGTTCACGGTACATTTCGCGGCTGAGATGTGCCTGTTGGGCTCCGGCAGTAAGACCGGAGCAGAGCAGGGATAACGCTATTATTTGAGTTTTCATTGTCATTTCTTTCATTTATCAATTAGTTCCATCCTTCGATGTGTTTACTTCGGTTGGTGCTTCGCCTTTAATCCGTTGTATAGCACAGTAAGCTACCGGGAGTACGAACAGTGTCAATGCCGAAGCTACCAGCAATCCTCCCATGATCGTTGCTGCCATGCCACCGAACATGGCATCGAACAATAGTGGAAGCATACCCAAGATGGTTGTTCCGGAAGCCATGGCTACCGGGACGATACGGCTTACAGTCGCGCTGACTACCGCATCCAACGGAGCTTTTCCTGATTTAGATTCGATGTCGATCTGGTCTACCAAAACAATTGCGTTTTTGATGTTCATACCGATCAATCCAAGTAGGCCGAGGATGGCAAAAAAGTCGAACGATTTGCCTAACAATAGTAATCCGAGTACGATACCAATGAAAATTAGAGGTAACATAAGCAAGATTACGGTCGGTTTACGATATGTCTTGAATAACAATAGTAATACGGTAAACATCAGGAAGAAGGTCAATGGCAAGTTTTTGGCCAGGGCTTCATTAGACTCTACCTGGCTTTCTTGTTCACCGAAATATTTCATTGTATACCCTTCGGGTACTTTGATTTCTTTCTGTACTTGTTTCCATACTTGATTGAATGCTGCAATGGCGTTTACTCCGCGTAGCGGGTCACATTGTGCCATCATTACCATCTGGCGGTTGTAATCTTTCACATTCGAGAACCGGTATTGGAAGTCGAACTCACTGACTACTTGTTCGAGTGTGGTCGTTTCGGTCTTGGTTCCGAACACTGGCAATGTACGGAGGTCATTGATGTGGAATGAATCGATCACCGTATTTCCCTTCATCAGAATAGGAAGCACTTGGTCGCCTTCGCGGTATTCACCCAAAGGCATTCCATTGGTTGCAATCTGAATGCTCTGTGCCATTCCTTGTCGGGATACGCCAAGAGGTTGTGCTCGTTCGGGACTATATATCGGTTTCCACACCGGAATTTTATTTCCCCATGAACTGCGTATGTTCATCAGGTCGGGATTCCGGTGCATGATCTCTAAAGCTTGGTTCGTTAACATTACCAGCGTGTCCACATTGTTACCGATAAAACCTATTTCAATAGCTGCATCCACAGCGGGTGACAGTTTGAACAGACTGGTACGTGTAATGGCATTTGGATAGTTTTCTCTCATCCAGCTGTCAAAAGCTTCTTCATGGCTCTTGGTATATTTGCTGTCTTTTAACTCTACAAGGATGTTACAGAAGTTGGGTTTCGGACCTACGGAAGTAGAAGCCAGATAGTAACGCAGCGGGGTACTTCCGAATGTGATAGATACTTTTTCTACTTCGGGATGTGCCAATAGGTGGGCTTCTACGCTTTTCATTTCACTGGCTACTTCATTAATGCTATATCCGTCCGGATAAAACACGTCTGCCCGGTAATAAGGCTTATCGAGTGATGGGAAGAAGTTTTGCGGCATCAGTCCCATGACTACCAGCGAGACAACGAACAGTACCACCATCGATCCGAGAGTTAGTGCTTTCTTACGGATAAGCACATTCAGTATCTTGGCGAATTTGTGATAAAACGGTTTGTCATAGGGATCTTTTGTTCCGGTGGCAGCGTTTGCTTTCAAGATGAAATTACCGAATACGGTAGTCTGTGTCAAGGCAAGTATCCAACTCAATCCTAATGAGATGGCCAATACGATGAACAATGGTTTGACTATTTCCGCAACGGAGGAAGGAGCCAGATATAAAGGTAAGAATGAACAGATAGCGATAAATGTTGCTCCCAACAGTCCCCATTGAGGGCCTGTTGCCCCATCGATCAATGCTTTGCGTCGGTTCACGCCTCGGGCAATGGCTATTTGCGCATTATCCGTCACCACAATGGCATTGTCTACCAACATACCCATTGCGATGATAAATCCCGCCAGAGAGGTTCGGTTCAATCCTACGCCTATGAATGACATGATGAGTAATGTTCCTCCGATCGAAAAGATCAGTGAACTACCTATCAGTACCCCTGCGCGTAACCCCATTACCAACATGATAATGACGATTACAATCAGGATGGACTCTATCAAATTAATGATAAATCCGTTGTTTGCTTCTTTGGCAATTACATTTTCCAGATAGAGCGGTTCCAGTTGCATACCTACCGGCATCAGCGGCAGAAGCTCTGCCAGTTTCGTATCTACATTTTCACCTGTCTGAACCACATCCCGTAGAGGGTCGGTGGAAACTCCGATGCCGATTGCACGTTTTCCGTTCACCCGCATGATTGTGGAAGCCGGGTCCATGTATCCTTTTTCGATTTCGGCAATGTCTCCCAGTTTTACTTGTCCTGCCTTGGTCGTGATCACTTGGTTGCGGATGTCATCGACTGTGGTATACATACCATTGGCAACGACACGAAGTTGTTGTTCACCCGCACTGATTTCCCCTGTATTGATAATTTGGTTTTGCGATTGCAGGAGTGAGGCAAGCTGTTTCGGATCGATTCCCATGCCTACCAGTTTGTTGACCGAGATGAAGATGTTGATAACCTCCGTCTGAGTCCCGAACAGGGCAACTTTCATCACCCCATCAGCGGTGACTACCTGCGTCTTGATGCGCTCCGCCCAGTTACGCATCTCTTCATAAGTAAATCCGTCATCGGCTGTCAGTCCGTAGTAGATTCCGAATACATCACCGAAATCGTCCGATACGGTAGGAACGGATGCTCCGCTAGGAAGTTGGGGCTGAATGTTGAGTACCTTGCGCCTTAGTTCATCCCATTTTTGGGGAATGGAAGATGCAGATAGGGAGGGCTGAAGTTCGAAAGTGATTTTCGACAAGCCGTACATGGACTCGGATTTTATTTTGTATACTCCGCTCATGCTTTGTATCTCTCGCGAGATAGGCTCTGTGATAAGCCTTTCCACCTCGGCAGGTTCGGCTCCCGGATAGCGCGTCATGATGACGGCTGTCTTGATGACAAACGGTGCATCCTCTTTCTTTCCTAGGTTTCCAAAGGAGAAAATACCTCCGATAAGTAATACTGCGAGGAAGAAATAGATAACCTTTGTGTTGTCTAATGAATATTTGGCTAAATTCATATCGTTTTATTTTATCTCTTTTACCGTTTCCCCTTCAACGAGCTGGGTTACTCCGGCAACTACAACTTTTTCTCCTTCTTTCAAACCTTTGGTGATGAAAACCTGTGCTTCTCCGGTAGGGGACATTACGCTTACTTCACGACGATATACTTTATTGTCGTTCAATATCCATACGTACATTTTCTTACCGTCACTCTCTCCAAAAAGGGCACTTAAGGGCACCATTGTCATGTCTTCTTCCATAAAGGGGCCGACATTGGCAGAAAAACGGATACTACAAGTAAAACCGGGTTTTACATCATACAGGGCACGGTCAAATGCCGGATCATCGACAACAATGGTTACGGGAATACCGGTTCCGTCTGTCGATATGTCCAGATATTCTTCCAATTTGGCATTGAAAGTCTTTCCTTTATAAGTATCGAATTCTACCCGGAAACGTTGATCGGTAGAGCGGAGCAAATAAAGATATGCATCCGGTATGGTGAATTTGATCCGGAGTTTGTTTGTATTTACTAATTGTACGATTCCTTCTCCGGAATTTACACGTTGGTAGTTTTCCACCAATCGAGTTTCGATAGAACCATCGAATGGAGCGGTCAACTTCGTATCACGCATATTATTGGTGGACAATTCGAAAGCGGACTTTGCTTTCTGGTAATTGGATAGGCTGATCTCGTATTCCTGTAATGAAATTGCTTGGCGACCTAACAAGCGTTTGTTGCGTTCCACTTGTGCCGCTGCTGTTTCGTAAGCTGCTTTATCGGCTGCATATTGCAAGGCGATATCTCTAGGATCGATCGCTGCAATAAGTTGTCCTTTTTTCACTTTTTCACCTTCAATAACTGGAAGGTTGATGATTTGCCCACTTACACGGAAGGCGAGCTTTACATATTCCACGGCTTCTACAATGCCTGAGAAATCTTTCTTTATTTCCGATCTGGACTCGACAGTCGCTGTTTTTACAGGTCGGACGAATGTACCTTTGTCTTCTTTCTTTTGTCCACAGGCAGTCAACAACAAAGATGCTGCCAAGACGATTACATAGTTCTTATTCATACTTTCTTAATTGTTTAAGAGTCGCTTGTCTTAATTTCAGTGCGCAAAGGTATGAAACTTAAAAACTATATTCGGTTTTCTGGTTTACATATTGGGAATAATTAACGGTTTGTTCTCCCTTTGAAACAGCTTTGATTTTTATAAATAATCTTTTGACATTGATCAAAGCTACTTCTTGATAATTAAATCCTTACCCCTGCTGAGATTATAAACAACTTTGCAGATGAGGATGTTCAGCTCTTTTCCTTCTATCATTGAGATTTTTATCTCGTTTTTTCCGACTTCTATTTGGAGGTTACATCCGCGGAAGTTTAATTTGAAAATATACCTGTTCCAGTGTTTCGGAATAATCGGGTTGAAACAAAGCATATCGTCTATAATTTGCATTCCCGCAAACCCATGGACAATGGCTAGCCAACTGCCTGCCATACTGGTGACATGCAATCCTTGTGCCAGTTCATTGTTGTAATCGTCCAAATCCAGACGTGTGGCATGGATAAAAAGATCGTAAGCTTTGTCTATGTCTCCTATACGGGAGGCGAGTATCGAATGCACAAAGGGGGAAAGTGACGATTCATGCAACGTCCGTGGTTCGTAAAAACGGAAGTTATGTCGTACGGTTTCATCGTCAAAATCGGAAGAATACAGGTACATGCCCAATAGGACATCGCTTTGTTTGATATAACAGGAGCGAAGAATCCGGTCCCATGACCAGTGTTGGTTGACGGGACGTTCTTCTGCCGGTATGTGATCCACGGTCTTTAATTCCTTGTCCAAATATCCGTCATCTTGAACGATGATTCCCAATTCTTTATTTTCCGGCAGGTACATATTATCGATGATTTCCTGCCAATGTACGATTTCTGCAGATTGAAAGTTTGTTTTTCTACGGATGTTTGTGTATTCATCGGGGAATTGGTGTGCAATCTGCTCCAATTGACAAATTGTTGCTTTCAGTGTCTGTATGCAAGAATAGTTCGTATACCAGTTATTGTTTACATTGTTTTCGTATTCGTCCGGTCCTGTTACGCCTAAAATTACATATTTGTGTTTCTGTTGGGAGTATGAAACCCGTTGGCTCCAGAATCGGGAAATAGCGATCATGATCTCCAGCCCGTATTGTGCCAGAAAATTAGTATTTCCGGTCATGATGACATAGTTCATGAGTGCCAAGACAATGATATTGTTGCGGTGAATCTCTTCAAAAGTGATTTCCCACTCGTTGTGACACTCTTCTCCGTTAAAAGTGACCATGGGGTAGAGGGCGGCTCCATTTTTAAAACCTAATTTCGCGGCATTTTCTATGGCTTTGGGAAGCTGGTTGTATCGGTACAAAAGCAGGTTCTTTGCCATCTCTTTGGAGGATGCCAGCAGGAAGTAGGGGACACAACACAATTCGGTGTTCCATTGTGTATTTCCCCCATACTTTTCGCCCGTAAAGCCTTTAGGACCTATATTGAGACGTGGATCGTCTCCCTGGTAACTCTGGTTGATCTGGAATATATTAAAACGGATACCTTGCTGGGCTTCCGGATCGCCATCGATAATAACGTCCCCTTCGTCCCAGATTTTCTGCCATACTTCACGGTGGGCTTTCAGGAGTGTATCCCATCCTTTGGCTTTGGCTGTTTTACTCTCTGAAACGGCTTGATCTACCAAGTTGGGGCGGTCACAATAAAGGGAGGAAATAATAGCGGCATATTTAATCAGGGTAACTCTTTCGCCCGGCTTTACGTCGGCACCGGCACTGAATCCCACTAATTTTTCTTTCTCTATTTTAATGGGGCTGCCGGTTACTTCTTTGCTGTTCTTGAACAACTGATAGGTCATGGCACAGCATACTTGTGAATCTTCCCGTTTGGTTTGCGCCCGGAGGTAAGCATATTCGTTGGTTGTTTCAGCGCGCAGTATGTTCCACATCTTTTCATTGAAATTAGATGCTTCATGCTTTACATCACCATTAATATAAGGTACGAGTGAGATTTTTCCTTCATAGTTGACGGATGTGACGCTGTATTTTATGAGACAGAGATTCTGATGAGCCATGCTATTGATGTGTTCCACATGGATTTTCAGGGTATTTCCTTTAGGAGAGGTGACTTCAAAATCACGATAGGCGACGCCTTCTTTCATATCCAGCCGCCGGCTGAAATCTTCTACGTCCCATTGAGCGAGATTCAACTCTTCATCAATGAGACGCAGGTAGATGCTGCTCCAATCAGGAGCATTCGGAATACGAGAGAAAAAGTGCGGATAACCGTTTTTCCACCAACCTACCCGTGTACGATCGAGAAAGCTGATGCCGGCTATGTAAGAACCTTGCATACTATCGCTTGTATAGGTCTCTTCAAAATTGCCTCGCTGGCCAAAGCGTCCGTTTCCTAAACTAAATATACTTTCGGAAGCTCGTAGGTTGTCTGCATGGAAACCTTCTTCAATAATATTCCATTCGTCTGTTTTGAGAAATTTTTTCATGTCGTACTGCTTTCTTGTATTAGTGCGGGAAAGGTACGGAAAATAATTCTCTTAACTCTTATGTGCGAGGGTTTCTTTTATGAAATGTACGCAAATTGCACCGATAATCAACAGAACTCCTGCCAATACGAGCATATTTACCTGTCTTCCTCCTACTAGGTGGAGTAATCCTCCTCCGACAATCGCAGCCACTATTTGGGGAACACAAATCGTCCCGTTGAACAGACCGAGATAAGCACCCATGTTTTTGCCTGAGATGGAATTTGTCAGGATAGTGAAAGGCATTGCCAGCATTGCTGCCCATGCGCATCCAATGAGGAGATAGGAGATAAACAATAAATAGGCATCTTTGAAAAACAGAGTGGATATGAAGCCTATGCCACCCAAGATGAGGCTACATGAATAGGCCATCTTGCGTGCTTTGAACAGGGGCAAGACGACCGCCCAGATCACTGATCCGATGGCTTGTACGGCGAACAACACACCGACCCAGTTGCCTGCTTCCTGGTATCCTGCTGCTTGCACGTCTGTCGTGTTCCATACCGTATCAGCGATAGCACCGTTTGTGTATGTCCACATGTACATAAATGCAGCCCAGCAAAAGAACTGTACCAAACCTACCGTCCAAAACACTTTTGGTGCATGTTTCAACAGATAGAAGAAATTGGTTTTTTCTTTCTTTTCATCGGCTGTGATGCCATGAAATTCTTCGAATTGTTTTGGGGGCATTTCCTTCACTTTCACCGTTGTGTATATGACACAAAGAATCAGGATGGCTGCTCCGATGTAAAAAGAGTAGATTACCGAATCTGGAACAGTTCCTTTGTCTGCAATGTTACTGATACCGATCCATGTGAAGATGAACGGGAATAAATAACCTACCAGGCTTCCCGCATTACAGAGAAAACTTTGGATGGAGTATGCGAGTCCTTTTTGCTTTTCGTTCACCATATCTCCTACCAGCATTTTGAAAGGTTGCATGGCCATATTGATGGAAGTGTCCAGAAACATTAACGAGACAAGTCCGAATATCATAGCCGTACTTACCGCCATACCGAAACTTCCGGCATTGGGGAGCAGGCACATCACGATGACGGCAATTAGTGAACCGACAAAAAGATAAGGAATTCTTCGTCCGAAGCGGTTCCAGGTTTTGTCACTAGCCGAGCCGATAATCGGTTGTACGATGATTCCGGCCAGCGGTGGCAGTATCCAGAAATAGCTAAGGCTATGAGGATCGGCTCCTAAAGTGGCAAAGATGCGGCTGATGTTGGCACTTTGCAATGCGTAGGCAATTTGTACTCCGAAAAAACCGAAGCTGATGTTCCACAGCTTCCAGAAGCTTAAATCAGGTTTTACTTTCATGGTATTTTTGTAGTTATGATTATTTAGTTGTTTCTCTTTCTCTTCACTTTTCATTTTTCGTTTTCCACTATTTTGTTGTTCCTCGCACCACCAGGTTTGTTCTTATTATTTTATTTACACTCCTGGTATTCGTGTTTTCTTCTATTTTGTCGATCAAAATATCGATTGTGCTTTTTCCGACTTCTTTGCCATGTTGTTCTACTGTTGTCAGTTTCGGGTCTGTGCTTTGCGCAATGGCTCCATCGGTAAATCCGCAGATCGAAACTTCGTCCGGCACTTTCAGCCCGACAAGTTTGCATGAATACAAGATGCCTGATGCCGTCTCGTCATTAATGGCGAAGAAGCCGTCCGGCCTGTCATCCCTTTCTAAAATATCGGGGGTGATGGCGATGGCCTGTTCCCTGGTATCACAAAATTTGATCATGCTCTCGTTGACGGGTATTTTATATTTTTTCATTGCGTCCAGGTATCCGTTACGTCGGTTTTTAGATATTTCCAGATGAGGTGCGGCACTATAAAAAAAGATTCGTTTACATCCTGTCTGGATCATATATTCAACAGCCGAAAAAGAACCGGCATAATCGTCGACTACTACCCGTTCGGTATTGATGCCCGTACAGATACGGTCGTAAAAGACAATCGGTATGTTGTTATCGAGTAACTCTTGATAATGGTCGTATTGAGATGTGTCTTTAGCCAATGAGGTAATAACCCCGCAAACTCTTGCCGCAAGAAAAGAGTGTACTATTTTCACTTCCTGCTCATATTTTTCGTTGCTTTGTGCTACGAGAATGTTGTATCCGGCTTTAGCAGCTGTTTCTTCAATGCCGCTCAATACGCATGAAAAGAAATGATGAACTAATTGGGGGATAATTACACCGATTGTGTTTGAACGGCTCGTTCTCAGGTTTAGTGCAAGCGCATTCGGCTTGTAATTGTGTTCACGGGCATATTTATGTATAGCCTCCCTCGTTTCCTGGCTAATATCCGGATTGTCCTTCAAAGCCCTCGATACGGTGGAAGGAGATACTCCCAATTCCCGGGCAATATCTTTGATGGTGATTTGCGGTTTGTTCATGGATTCATATTAGTTTCAGCCAAAGGTACTTATCTTTATTCTCATTTGCAAAAATAAGGCATCTGAAACAAAGAATTCTCATTAATTTTACGTTTTGTCTGATGAAGTAGCGCAAACGTTTGCGCTACTTGTCTTTAATGAGAAATGAATGGGGTTGATCCGGATGAGTAAAAGTTCGCAGGGACGAGGCATAATATTTTACATTGTAGATTCTCCGGAACAGTGGATTTTGTTGTCACCGGGGAATACCTTGGAGGTCACCGATGAACATGCTCTTGGTCACCGATGAAGGAGGCCTTGGTCACCGATGAAGACCCCCTTGGTCACCGAGGTAAAAATGCAATGTGGATATGTTGTAAATCAGGTGATTATATTATGAGAACTTTAATGTTTCCATATGTTCTGCCAAAATAGCGATTGACTCGAACATGGATTATATTTGACAGATGGTTTGAATGAAAATTTCATAATATTTAGTTAGGGCAATTTAACCGGAAATTGTTCACCTTATTATATATAATTAATTGCCAGATCAGTGCAAACGATTGCATCATTGTATGCACTGATTTTATTGTTTTCTTATCCTTATCAATGTTAATAACTCTATTTTTGTTGCGTCGTAAAGAAGGGACTAAAGCGATATGTCCCTGTTTCGATTTAGAGAAATCATATTAATTTATATTGTTAACTTTAATTTATTAGTTGCATGAAGCAAGTTAATCTTAGAATCTATCAAATGATTCTGCCCATGTTATTTGGGCTTTTCTTGTCGTTAGGCGCTTATGCACAGCAGATCTCTGTAAGGGGACATGTGAAAGATGTAGCGGGCGAACCTATCATTGGTGCGAATGTAGTGGTAAAAGGTACTACTAATGGTGCGATTACCGATCTGGATGGTAATTTTGTTCTTAATGCTCCTCAAAATTCGGTTATTTCTATCACTTTTATCGGTTATAAACCTGTGGAAGTAAAAGCTGCTCCCTCGGTGATAGTTACTCTTGAGGATGATTCCCAAGTGTTGGACGCTGTAGTGGTGATCGGTTACGGTACGGTGAAAAAGAACGATATGACCGGTTCCGTAACAGCCATCAAGCCGGATAAATTGAATCGTGGGTTGACTACCACTGCATCGGATATGATTACCGGTAAGATTGCTGGTGTCAATGTGACGTCTGACGGTGGTGCCCCCGGTGGTGGTGCGACAATTCGCGTCCGTGGAGGTTCTTCACTTTCTGCAAGCAACAATCCTCTGATCGTAATCGATGGGCTTCCTATCGATAATGAAGGAATTAAGGGCGTTTCCAATCCCTTGAGTTCTATCAATCCGAACGATATCGAGACATTTACCGTGTTGAAAGATGCTTCTGCTACGGCTATTTACGGATCACGTGCTTCTAACGGTGTCATTATCATCACCACTAAGAAGGGCGAAAAGGGTGCCCGTCCGCGCGTAACATATGATGGCAATGTATCAATCAGTACGAAAGTGAATGAAATAGAAGTGATGAATGCGGATCAATACCGTGATTTTGTCATCTCTTCATTTGGCGAAGAGTCCGGTGCTGCCCAATTGCTCGGAAAGGCTAATACCAATTGGTCGGATGAAATATTCAGAACGGCCGTAGGTACCGATCACAACGTAACCGTTTCGGGTGGTCTGAAAAATATGCCTTACCGTGTGTCTTTCGGTTATACAAATCAGAACGGTATCCTTAAGACTTCCAATTTCGAACGTTATACAGGTTCTATCAGTTTGAACCCGAGTCTTTTTGATAATCATTTGAACATCAACCTGAATGCGAAAGGTATGATTGCAAATTCACGATTTGCGGATACCGGTGCAATCGGTGCAGCTCTGAACTTCGACCCGACACAGCCGGTGATGAATGGTAATTCTAAATATGGAGGCTATTTTGCTTGGGAAAATCCGACAAGTGGAGAGTTTATTTCCATCGCAACGAAGAACCCGGTATCTATGCTTGAGCAAAAGAAAGATGAGGCCAACTCCAAGAATTTGGTAGCCAATGCACAGTTTGATTATAAATTCCATTTCCTGCCCGACTTGAGAGCTAACTTGAATTTGGGTATGGACTTGGCAACCGGTACGCAAGACACCTATTATCCGAAAGAATCTCCTATCGGTTATATTGAAAACGGTAAAACCGGTTATGAAACGATTGATAAATATAATTTGCTTTTAGACTTTTATCTTCAGTATTCCAAGGATTTCAATGAGAACCACCATTTCGATGTTATGGCAGGTTATTCATGGCAACACTTCCATCGGACAAAAGAGAATGCCTATAACAATCTGAACAATTCGAATCCGACCTCATATAATTTTAAAACAGAAAGTTACCTGGTTTCTTTCTTCGGACGTTTGAACTATTCATTTAAAAACAGATATTTGGTTACGGCTACTCTTCGTAATGATGGAACTTCGCGTTTCTCCAAAGACAATCGTTGGGGATTGTTCCCTTCTGTAGCTTTGGGATGGAGATTGAAAGAAGAAGCTTTCTTGGCCGATGTTGATGCCGTTTCTGATTTGAAGCTGCGTTTAGGCTATGGTATCACAGGACAACAGGACATTCAGCAGGGAGATTATCCGTATATGGCTACTTACATGTCGGGACTGGATGGTGCTTACTATCAGTTCGGTGATAACAGACAGGTGCCTATCTCACGTCCGAATGGTTACAACCCCGATTTGAAGTGGGAGCAAACAACCACTTGGAATGCCGGATTGGATTTTGGATTCGTAAATAACCGGATTACTGCTGCTTTGGATTACTATTATCGTGAAACAAAAGATTTGATTAACGTGATCGATGTTCCTTCCGGTACTAACTTTACCAATCGTATTGTCAGCAATATCGGTTCATTGAAAAATCAAGGTGTCGAACTGTCTATCAATGCAAAAGCTATTTCAACGAAAGACTGGATGTGGGATTTAGGTTTCAATGTTTCATGGAATGATACGGAAATTACCAAGTTGACAGCGCAGGACGATGCGGCAACGATTGTCCCTGTCGGATATATCGATGGTGGTACCGGTACGATGGTTCAGGCTCAGGGCGTAGGACACGCGGCTAATTCATTCTATGTATACCAACAAGTGTACGATAAAGACGGCAAGCCGATCGAAGGCCAGTATGTCGACCGCAATGGTGATGGTCAAGTAAATGAGAACGATAAATATTTCTATAAAAAGCCTGCTGCCGATGTTACCATGGGCTTCACTTCCAAACTTATTTATAAGAATTGGGACTTGAGTTTCTCACTGCGTGCAAACATTAATAACTATGTATATAATAATGTAGCTTCCTTCAATGCCCCAATCGGTGAAGGATGGGTTAACAATAAGGGATATTTGTCTAACAGGCCGTTCTCTGCTTTTGATACGAACTTCCAGGATATGAACGTGCTTTCTGATTATTATGTACAGAATGCTTCCTTCCTTCGTTGTGACAACATCACATTGGGGTATACGTTCAAGAAATTGTTCAAGGCTATCGACGGCCGTGTTTATGGAACGGTTCAGAATCCTTTTGTAATTACTAAATATAAAGGTTTGGATCCGGAGGTAGCTAATGCAACTGATAAGACTTTCGGGATCGATAAAAACGTATATCCACGTCCATTGGTCGGTATAATCGGTTTAAGCCTTAACTTTTAATTTTAATCAATAGTTTATTATGAAAACAAGATTCTTTAAATATATTTTGCCGGCACTGTCACTGGCTTTGACGGTCAATCTAACGTCCTGTGTCGGAGACCTCGATGTTTCCCCTATCGATCCTAATATAGATGTCTATTTTAATCAGGATGCCAACTTTGCTAAAATTTATGCCGGATTGGCTATCACCGGAAACCAAGGGCCTGCCGGTCAACCGGATATTGCCGATACAGATGAAGGTGCTTCTGGTCTGATGCGAATGATGTTCAATATCAATGAACTTTCTACAGATGAAGCAATTTGTGCATGGACAGGAGATACAGATGTATTTCCGTTGAATTATACCAGATTTACCGCTTCTAATGGTGTTGTGCTGAATATGTTCAACCGTTTGTATATACAAATCGCTCAATGTAATAACTTCTTGATCCAAACTGAAGGCATTTCCGATGATAAAACTGCTTTGCAGCGTGCTGAAGTCCGTTTTATACGTGCATTGGACTATTATTACTTGGTCGATCTTTACGGTAATGTTCCTTTTGTGGACGAAGTGACAGGTATCGGTGCGTATATTCCCGAGAGAATTACACGTACTGATCTGTTCAATTATATAGTGAAAGAGTTGAAAGAGATAGAACCGGTAATGAAAGCTCCGCGTACCAACGAGTATGGTCGTGCCGATCAAGCTGCTGTTTGGATGCTACTTTCACGTCTGTATCTGAATGCCGAAGTTTATACCGGTACTCCCAATTGGACGGATGCCGCTACATATGCTAAAAAGGTAATGGATGCAGGATATGTTTTGGAACCGAAATACGAAGATATGTTCAAGGCAGATAATGATAAGTCGACTGAAATGGTGATGCCGATCTGTTTCGATGGTGTCTATGCTCGTTCATGGAGTGGAATGTTCTTCGTTTGCAGCTTCATTACTGGTGACATGGATTCGGAAGCCAATTTCGGTACGGTTGAGGCTTGGGGTGGAAACCGCGCCCGGGTTGCATTAGTAAAGAAGTTCGCTCAAGACGGCAATTTGGCCAATGTCAAAGATGAACGTGCTATGTTTTGGACAGAGAACCGTACGCTGGAAATTGAAAAGCCTAGTGAATTTACAGAAGGATACTCAATTACCAAGTTTAAGAACGTGACGAAAGATGGAAAAATCGGTAGTGATCCGAATAAGCAATTCCCGGATATGGATTTCCCGTTGTTCCGTTTGGCAGAGGCTAACTTGACTTTCGCTGAGGCTACCTTAAGAGCCGGTGGCAGTAAAACCGATGCACTAAAAGCTGTGAATGATTTGCGTAAACGAGCCAAAGCTACAGAAATTACCGAATCTCAATTGACATTGGATTTTCTTTTGGATGAGAAAGCGCGTGAGTTCTATTTTGAAGCACAGCGCCGTGTTGACCTGATCCGGTTCAATAAATACACATCCAATTACACTTGGGATTGGAAAGGTGGTTCTCCCGAAGGTGTTTCAGTTTCCAACTATCTGACATTATTACCAATTCCCGTGGCTCAGTTGGCTGCTAATTCAAACCTGATTCAGAACCCGGGATATAATAATTAAATCTTTAAAAACAGATTAAGATGAAAAAGCTAAATATAATAATGTTGCTGCTTTTGGGAATGTTCTTCATCGTTTCCTGTGATTCTGACAGAGATTCGAATCCGACTTTACAGCAACCCACAACTTTCGTTTTGAATACTCCGGCTTATGCTACTTCAAACGTTTATGATTTGGAAAATTCGCAATCTATCGAATTGACATGTTCACAACCGGATTATGGTTATACGGCTGCCGTTACCTATGCAGTGCAAGTTTCTTTGGTTAATGACTTTGAAACGGAAGGGGCATATGATGTTCTTCCCAGTACGTATTTCACAGCTAAGATGGATGTAAATGCTAGTGAATTAGCAGTGGTTGCTACAGAACTTTCCGGACAACCGGAAGAAAATTTTCCTATCATAACGAAAATTTATATCCGGTTAAAGGCAGCTTTGGGAAATGGAGCAGGCGTGACTTATTCAAATTCAATTGAGCTTACTAAAGTTCGTTTGCACTATGCGCTTGATCCTGTAGTACCACCGACCAACATGTATATTAATGGTTCATTTGTTGATTGGGATTGGGCGAAAGCTGTTGAAATGGTGCCCACACATAGTAATCCTGGTACATTCTGGGGTATTGTTTATATTCCCGAAGGTGCAGAATTTAAATTAAATAGTTCTAAGAGCTGGGATGGGCAACCGATTGGCGTCAATGCAACTCTGAATGATAATGCAGGAGCAGGTTTAAGCGGTGAAGACAATATCAAAGTAAGCAATGGCGGATGGTATCAATTGACTGTATATACGACAATTACCGGACGTGAGCTTACTTACACTGTAAACTTTGATGCACCTAATATTTATTCTACGGGTGATCCTGCCGGAGGATTTGATACATTCGATGAAACTCGCTTGTTTACAGTTCCAGCAGATGCCGATGGAGAATTTGTTTCTCCTGCTTTCGTTGCCGATGGTGAAATGCGTATGTGCATTAAGCTTGCCGACATCGATTGGTGGAAGACTGAGTTCATCATTTTGGACGGCAAAATCGAATATCGTGGCACTGGAGATGACCAGACACGTGTCAATGTGAAAGCCGGACAAAAAGCTTATCTGAAATTCTCCGATGGAACCGGACATGTGGAATAATAGTAAATACTCTAAAATACTAAGAAGAATGAAAAAAATAAATATATATGCGATGTTGATTCTGGCAGCCTCTTTTATAGGCTGCACAGAAGACTTCAATAAAGATGTTGCAGCTCCGCAATCTTGGGATCAGGAAGAAGCTGCACCGGGCATGTCGTTTTCTGCTACCGCAGTTGATGCTATTGACTTGAATTCTATAGATTCTGATTCTATATTGTTTAGTACTTTTACAGCACCAAAAATGAATGATGGAGTCACGTTAAGTAAGTATGATGTACTGTTGGATGGTAAAAAAACATTAGCCGTATCATCCGAAGGAAAAGTTAATGTCAGTGAGTTACAGGCAGCCGTAGAAGAAATTTATGGCAAGCGCCCTGAAAAACGTGTCATGGAGGGAGTTGTAACTGCTTATGTGGAAAAAGATGGTCAAGTCTTTCGTTTGCCTTCAGAAACAATCGAAATGGCTGTTACACCGAAAGCTCCGTTTATTGATTCTGCTTATTATTTGATTGGTAACATGAATGATTGGAATGAGGATCCGGCTACGTTGATAAAGTTAGGGCATAGTGACAAGGATGTATACGATGACCCCATATTCTCTGTGGCTGTTGAGGTTCCCGAGTCATGCTATTGGAAAGTAATACCTCAAAAAAATATCGATGCTGGTAAAATCTACGATGACGGTGTGCTAGGTTGTGCTATCAATGGAGATACTTCCGAGGAAGGAAAATTGATAACTGAAAATCCGGGTGCAATGATGATAGAAGATGCCGGTTGGGTGATAATTACTCTGAACATGCTGGAATATACTTATAGCATTAAGCCGCTCGATGCAAGTCCGTACATGTATGTAGCAGGTAATCATCAGGGATGGGCACCTGCCACTGCGCCTATCGTTTATTCAACAGACTTTATAAATTATCGTGGATTTATAAATCTGGACGGTGAGTTTAAATTATGTTCCGAACGTAGTTGGGATGGCACTAATTACGGTGCGGGTGCCGAAGAAGGTAAGCTTTCGACAGATCCGACTGCCGGTAATCTTTCAGTAACTGCTGGTTTATATTATTTGAACGCTAATATCAATACTTTGACTTGGACTGCCGATAAGATCGAAACCATGGGAGTGATAGGAGATGCCACCGCCAATGGCTGGGACGCTTCAACTCCGATGGAATACGATAAGGACAAAGTTGAATTTACGGTTGTAACCACATTGAAACCGGGTGGATTTAAGTTCCGCGCTAATAATGACTGGGCAGTAAATTTGGGAGGTACATTAAGCAATTTGGAATTTAACAGTAATGATAATATACCTTTTGATGGAGAAGAAGGTACTTATAAGATTACTCTTTCACTTGCTAATGCAGATAATTGGAATGCAACAGTGGTAAAGCAATAATAATAAATTGAAGGAAGGAGCATGAGTGACTTTTTGAGAAGTTACTTATGCTCTTTTTGTTTTCTAAACTATTATTAATTATGAAAAATGTTCTGATTCTTGCGCTGATGTTTCTGTTGTGTGGATGTCATACGGATAAGGATGTGACAGAAGTGGATTCTACTGTATGTGATGATAGGTTTGATATTCAAGCTGTGTTTTTACATTATAGTGATGGAACTCCGGTCATCTTGACTGAATACAAGATTATTAACACCCAAACCGGAGAAAATATAGAACTTCGGAAATATACGGGAATTGAAAATGGTAATTATTGGATTACCGATGATGGATTCAAAGATGATTTTTTTGAAAAAGAGGTCGAATTGGAATTTATCGGTAGAATAGGTAATGAAATAGTAGTCAAAGAGCGCTACCTCTTTTCAGCCAGCGAATGTCATGTCTATCTATTGAAAGGCAATAAAGAAATATTGATAAATAAGGATTAATTTATGAGAAGATTTTATACTCTGTTTACACTTTTGTGTCTTGCCCTCTTTCTGAAGGCACAGATTGTGACTACAACACCGGAATTTCCTGTTCCGGGAGGGGTGGTAAGCGTCGTTTTTGATGCGACTCAAGGAAATAAAGGGTTAATGGGATACACGGGAGATGTATATGCACATACCGGTGTGATTACTAATTTGAGTACGGGTGACAAAGACTGGAGATATGCACCGGATTGGGGTGATAACAGTGAGAAGTATAAGATGAAGTCCCTTGGTAATAATAAGTGGCAATTGGATATTACGCCCGATATACGTACTTATTATAATATTTCCGATGGAGAAATCATTAAGAAGATGGCTTTTGTGTTCCGTAGCGGAGATAAGTCAAAAGAAGGAAAAGGAGAGGGTGGAACTGACATATTTGTCGCAGTTTACGCTGACGGAATAAGTGTTCGTATGGATGAACCGGTGGACGATGTGGTTTCGGTCGGGGAAAATGTCTCGATGAAGGCAACAGCTTCCGTAGTATCCTCGATGAAGCTTTATCTGAATGATAAGGTGGTGGCATCAAAAGATAATGCGAAAGAGATTTCCTGCAGCTACACATTCTCTGATCCCGGCAACTATGTGCTAAAAGCAGAAGCTACGGCAGATGGTAAGACTGCAACAGATACACGTACATTGTCCGTCTTAGGTGGATCGGTGGAAGAAAAACTTCCGGAGGGGGTACAGGCAGGTGCGAATTATATAAATGACACTGAGGTCACTTTGGTCTTGTTTGCTCCGAAGAAAAGTACAGTTCACGTAAAAGGAGATTTTACCGATTGGAAAATATCGAAGGACTATCAAATGAAGAAAGATGGAGATAATTTCTGGATCACTCTAAAGAATCTTGAACCTCAAAAGGAGTATTTTTTTCAATATGTGGTAGACGGTGCTATTATTGTAGCCGATCCGTATAGTGAAAAAATATCGGATGTGTATGATCAGTACATAACCGAAGATACCTATCCCGGTTTGGCTGATTATCCTACTGGTAAAACAGAAGGTCCGGTGACTGTTATTCAAACAGGACAGAAAAAATATGAATGGGAGATTAAGAACTTTAAGAGTGTAGACCGTTCCAACTTGGTGATTTATGAGATGTTGTTCCGTGATTTTACTGACAGTAGTAATATCAATGGAGCATTAGAAAAACTCGACTATCTGAAAGGTTTGGGTGTGACAGCAGTTGAGTTGATGCCTTGTCAGGAGTTCTCGGGGAATGATAGCTGGGGATACAACCCGAACTTCTATTTCGCAATGGATAAAGCCTATGGAACTACCGATATGTATAAGCAGTTTATTGATGAATGCCATAAGCGTGGATTAGCTGTCATTCTAGATGTCGTTTATAATCAGGCTGATCAGGAGATGCCTTACGTAAAGATGTATTTTGACGGTACAAATCCGACCAAAGACAATCCTTTCTTCAATGTCACTGCACCGCATCCTTATTCTGTCTTTTATGATTTCAACCATGAATCGGAGTATACGAAAGCTTTTGTGAAAAGAAACCTTAAGTTCTTGCTTGAAGAGTTCAATCTAGATGGGTTCCGTTTCGATTTGACCAAAGGCTTTACGAATAAACAATCGTCCGAAAGTACCGCAGGTAACTTTGATCAGAGCCGTATCGACATTTTGAAAGGATACAATGCTGCCGTAAAGGCGGTGAATCCGAATGCTTATGTGATTTTGGAACATTTCTGTGCTGTCTCCGAAGAGAATGTATTGGCAGAGGATGGTATGATGTTGTGGCGCAATATGAATTCTGCATTTCGTGAATCGGCCAAAGGAAATGCAGCCGATTTCTCAGGTTTGTATGCCGATGGGCAATCGATGCCGAAAGAGAGTCTGGTCGGATTCATGGAAAGTCATGATGAAGAGCGAATGGGTTATATGACAGGACTATCTCTGACACCCCGTTTGAAACAATTGGTATGTAACGCTGCTTTTGCTTTGGTTGTGCCAGGGCCTAAAATGATTTGGCAATTTGGTGAAATGGGATACGATGTTTCCATAGAATATAATGGTCGTACAGGCAAGAAACCTACCCATTGGGAATATTTGGAAGACAGCAAGCGCAAAGTGTTGTATGATACTTACTGCAAATTACTTGCACTGCGTCAGTCTTATCCCGACCTGTTCACTTCTTCAGTTGCCTTAACGATGAAAGTGGGTACTGATAACTGGTCTAATCGCTATTTGATGCTTTCGAAAGATGACAAGCATATTGTATTGGTTGGTAATTTGGGTAAAAGTGCATCGGACGATTCTTACCAGTTCCCGGTTGCAGGAACCTGGTATAATCTTATGGATGAAAGTACTATCGAAGTATCTTCCGCTACTGCACAAGTTCCGCTATCGGCTCATGAATTCCGTCTGTACACAAATTTCAAACCGGTTTTGACAGGTGTTGAGGAGAATATTGCGGCATTAGAACAGTTTTCTGCTTATTATGATCAGCAACGGGATGAACTTGTCATTGATGGTGAAGCAGCTCGAGTCGAGATTTTTACTATCTCCGGAATGATGGTACAACGACAGGATAATGTTTCTATACTCGGACTTTCCGTTCTGCCTTCCGGAAATTATATAGCCCGGATTGTAATGAATGACGGGGCTGTTAGCTCTTGTAAAATCATTAAATAATCAGAGATTATAAAAATAGTATTTTAACACTGCGTTAAAATACTATTTTTATATGTGTTAATATTGATACTTTATCGAAATATAATACATGTTTTACACGATGCTTGATATACTCTTGTCAACAGGATGGTTTACCTTCAGGAAATAGGAAGCATCAATACGAATAACGAACCTCCTTGATAGCTATCATCCAGATAAACTTCACCTTTGAGGCGATGGGCGTATATTTTGCAAAGAGAGAGTCCTAAACCGGAGCCTTGTGTGAATGAATCTACCTTATAAAACCGTTCGAATATTATTTCTTTCTTTTCCTTTGGAATTCCTATGCCGGTGTCGCGTACCAGAAAAAGAATTCTTTTTGAGCTGGCATCTATCCGGTAGCTTAATTCGATATTTCCTTTTAAAGTGAATTTTGTGGCATTATGCAACAGGTTGAAGATGATTTTGTAGATCATTTTCCTATCGGAAACAAGCGTGAAATCTTCATCTGGCAATCGGGAATAGAGATTGGTGTTTTCGTTGACAAAAATCCTTGCATTATTAATAAGCTCTTCACAACATTCGTTGACAGAGAAAGGAACTGAATGAGGCTCTTCCCCGTCACTCTCGAGGTTGGCGATGGAGAGCATGTCACTGATTATTTTCAGAAGGTTGTCACTGTTTGTTTTGATAGTTTTACTTATTTCTTTCAGTTCTTCCTGAGTTAGTGAAGAGTCAGAGATAATATTCGAGAACCCTACGATTGCATTTAATGGTGTACGAATCTCATGATTCATATTTTGTATGAACACGGCTTTCATTTCATTGGCTTTCTGTATTTTTTCATTGGCGGCAATCAAATTCTTATCCTGCAAGTGTAATTTGTAATTAAGCTTTGACTTGTGTCTATAAAAAATCATTAAGGAAGACAATCCTAATAATAAGGTGATACCGATGCTGAGGGATAGAATCAGTTGCATGTTACGTGTTTTCAAAATCAGTTCGCGTTTCTCTAATTCAAGCTTTTTCGTATTATATTTGGCCGAAAGGTAATTTACTTGCTTGTTTGTCTTATCCCAAGAAAGAGTATCACTCAGCTTTATGACTTTTAATAGTTTGTCGTATGCTTCTTCATATCTATTTGCCAGTGCGAGTGCCTGACCTTCATTCTGATACATCCGGCGCATATTTTCTTTACTGTTTCGGGCTCTGTAATAGTTCACAGATGAGTCAATATATGCAGCTTGGGTTACGTAATCTTTGTTCAAGTAAGCATAAACTTGTTTACTGCCGTATAAGTAGATTTTGGGAATAGAAGGATATTTTTGATAGATTGTTTCGATGTCTTTCAAATATTTCCGGCATGTTTCCATGTCCTCGGAACACATGCTTTTAACCAAGGCTTGGTACTTGATCATAGCTATATTTCTGGGAGATAATCCCGGAAGTTTGCTCGCTAAGGCACAGTCTGCCAGTGAATCCAGTTTGTGGAATGCCGCCACCGACTCTTCTTCACGATGCTGTTCGGATAACAGAATAACATTATTGGCTGCCAAAACGACATAAATGTCCCATCGTTTCATTTGATAAAACTTCTCCATCGCTTGAACAAGATAGGGCTCTGCTTTTTTATATTCTCTTGCAGTGAGGTAGCCGGAGGCAATAGCATACAGGTTATATGCCATACCTATATCGCTTTTATTGTGCAGTGCATCATTGTATATGGCTTCATTTTCACGTCTGGCGGCTTTTCCGTCACCTAAATTACTGTAGGTTTCGCTGAGAAGGATCCAGTTATAGTAATAGCCATGTTCGTCATTGTATTTTCGGCTGAGATCTTGAAGAATAGTAGTATATTTTCGTACACTATCAGCTTCACCGGCCATATAATAAAAATAGTTGATGTCCTTCAGCAGAAAGTAGTTATCCCTCAGATTGCCGGTAGCATCTGCTTCCGCTTTCAATTTATTCCATTGCTTCAGATATTCATTGGGTATTTCATAATATTTATCCAGTTTTTGAATGGAGGAGGGGATCGAGTCCGGATGGAAAACGGAAAAATTATCTGCATTCATTTGAAGGCAGAACGGAAATAAGAACTGGGCTATCAGGAATAGATGCTTGAAAGCGTCCTTCATAAAAAGAAAAATAATATTGTTTGTTTTGGGTATCCTAAGGGATACGTAATGATTTAGAGTATATCAAAAAAATTGATTAGTCATGACAAAAAAGAGGAAAATCTTAGCTTAAACTAAAAGTTTCCT